>CXWF01016569.1_pt1 | contig 27213 bp, 24 predicted proteins | sample 468421 | NCBI WGS metagenome assembly CXWF01 (sample SAMEA2620812, study PRJEB7988) | marine metagenome | biome: marine biome (ENVO:00000447); feature: surface water layer (ENVO:00002042); material: "saline water (ENVO:00002010), including plankton (ENVO:xxxxxxxx)" | depth 5 m
TCTCCAGCGCAGGATAACGCAGGGCCAGCGTCACGCCCCGCGCGGCGTAGGAGATGATGTAGGCCGCCCAAAGGCCGTGATTGCCGATCCACGGCACGAGCGCCGCGAGCGCGACGAGATATACCGCCAGGGACACCAGCATCATGTTGCGCATGTCCGCCGTGCGGGTCGCGCCGATGAAGATGCCGTCGAGCATCCACGGTGCCCAGCCCACGAGCGGGGCCAGCACCATCCAGACGAGATAGCCGCGCGCGGCCTCCCGCACGCCCGGGTCAGTCGCCATCAGGTCGATGATCCAGCCGCCGGCGAGTGCGAAGACCGCCGCCAGCACCACGACCACCACCGCCGCCCAGATCGACGAGAAGATGGCCGCACGGCGCAGGGCCGCCCGGTTGCGCGCGCCCAGCGCCTGGCCCACCAGCGCCTCGGCCCCGAAAGCGAAGCCGTCCATCGCGAAGGAGGTGACGTGGAGGAACTGCAACAGCACCTGGTTCGCGGCCAGCGCCACGTCGCCGAAGCGCGCGCCGGTGAACATGAAGCTCACGATCATCACTTCGAGCAGAAGCGAGCGGATCAGGATGTCCGTGTTCACCCGCGCCATGCGTACCAGCCTCACCCGGTCGAAGACCCGCGCCCAGTCGCGCCACGCGGGCACCCGGAACGCGCCGCGACACAGCCACAGGCCCAGTGCCAGACCGCTCCACTCCGAGATCACGGTGGCCACCGCCACGCCCTGCACGCCCCAGTCGAAGCCCAGCACGAACAGAAGGTCGAGGCCGATGTTCACGCCGTTCATCGCCAGTTGCACGACGAGCAGCCCGCGTGTGCGCTCCTGCGCGATGAGCCAGCCCATGACGCCGTAGAGCGCGATGATGGCGGGGGCGGACCAGACACGGATGCCCATGTAGGCCCGCGCCAGCCCCTCCACCTCGTCCGAAGCGGGGGAGATGAGGAACGCGCCGTAGAAGATTGGCACCTGAAGCAGAATGATCGCCGTACCGCCGGCCAGCCCGATCATCAGCACGCGGGTCAGGATCGCGGCCAGCTCGCCCCGGTCGCCAGCTCCGAGCGCCTGACTGGCGAGCCCGGCGGTTCCCATGCGCAGAAAACCGAAAATCCAGTAGATCGCGGTGAGGATGATCGCGCCGAGGCCCACGGCCCCGATGGGCGCGGCCTCCCCCAGTTGCCCGACAACGCCGGTATCCACCGCGCCGAGGATCGGCACGGTGACATTCGCGGCTACCACCGGCAGGGCGATTTTCAGAACCCGGCGGTGCGTGATCGCCCCGGTGGTGTCAGCCATCGCCCGCGGGCATCAGGAAATGCCCGGTGGCCTGCGCGAAGAGGCGCGTGCGATTGTCCTGCCATGCCTCGACATGAACACTGGCATACCGTCGTCCGGAGCGGTTGATCCGGGCGCGCGCATAGGCGTCACGCGGCAGACCCGAGCGCAGGTAGTCGATGGTGAAGTCGATCGTCTTGGGCAGACGCGGCAGGGTTTCGGGGGTGATGTCTTCGATAGGGCGCGTCCCGCTTTCGATCTCTTCCCACAGGAGCACCCACCCCAGTTCGATGATCGAGGTGACCTCGAGGAACGAAGCGGTGACCCCGCCGTGGATCGCGGGAAGCGCCGGGTTGCCGATCAGCGTTTCGGTATAGGGCAGAACGGCGGTCAGTTCGTCGCCGCGCCGGTCGAAATGGACGCCGAGAAAGCCGATATAGGGCACCCGGTCGACCAGTGCCGCAAGGGCCGCGTCGCGGCGTTCCTTGACCACCTGCACGGGTTCGGGGCGCCTCATGTCGGGGCCCCCGCGCTCTTGTCCGTGGTCTTGCCGCCATCCGCCGTGAAGGCCCCCGTCGCCGTGGCGATGGGGTTGTCTGAGTCGTCATCATGCGCCCAGGCGCGCATGAAGGCGACCGAGCGGGTGACGTGGTAACACTCGGCCCGGCACACGATCCGCTGACCCGGCGTGGCCGCGCGCATGTAGTCGATGCGCAGGTCGAGCGTTGCCGTCACAACGGGCGCATCCGGGTGGCTCATCACCGCCGCGCCACCCGTCGTGTCCATCAGCGCCGACACGGCGCCGCCGTGAATGACGCCCGTCGCAGGGTCGCCCACGAAACGGTCGTCATGGGGCATCGAGATCACCGCATCCCCCTCGCCCAGTTCGTCCAGTCGCATGGATAAGGCGTTCGAAAACGGGATCGCTTCGGTGAAGTGGCGCACGAGTTGAGCTTTTTTCTTCCGGTCCATCGGTCCTCCAGTCGCCCCGTTATTCGCCCCTTGCTGCCTGACAAACAAGTGTTAAACTCCCAAACTTGGAACCGTTCTAAAAAGGTGGCGCATGACCCCGATCGACTGGATGAACGTTGAAGAAGCCAACCGGACATGGCCCGCGTTCCGGCCACGCCGTCTGTTCGTGCTGTTCGTCCTGCTCGTGCTCACCATCGCTCCGGGCAGCCTCGGCACGTTGACGCGGGAGCTCATGACGGATGCCTATGTGCAGGTTTCGGTCTTCGTCGCGGCGACGCTGCTTTTGTTTTACGGCGCCGAGCGGGTGTTCGGTTTCGATATCGGCCGGTCTCTTCGGTCTGCCGGGCGCGCGCAGGTGCCGCTCGCGGCCCTGCTGGGTGCCACGCCCGGCTGTGGCGGCGCGGTCGTGGTGGTCGCGGCCTATTCCTCGGGCAACGTGGGATTCGGCGCGGTCGTGGCGACGCTGACCGCGACGATGGGCGACGCGGCGTTTCTTCTGATCGCGACCCGGCCCGATGCGGCGGCGGTCGTCCTGCCCCTGTCCTTCGGGGTCGGCATCGTGTCCGGCTGGATCGTGGACAAGTTCAACACGGCGGAATTTCGCGACCTCTCGGCCGCCGGGCATCACGAAGTGCCGCTGATCGGCCAGACCCGCCTTGTGGACTACGCCTATCTCGGCCTCGCCGTCCCGGGCCTCGTCGTCGGCGCGGCCCAGCTTGGCATGGTCGAGATCGGGTCGATCGCCGGTATCCCGATCCTCTGGATCGCGCTTGCGGGCACGTTCCTGGGCCTCGTCATATGGGCCTTTTCTCCGCTTCAGGCGATGACCAACCCGGCGGACGCTCCAATCACGCGGATGGCCGAGGAGACCTCGTTCATCTCGGTCTGGGTGATCGGCGCCTACCTCGCCTATGACTATCTCGCGGCCTATTCCGGGCTCGACCTCGAGGCGCTTTTCGCGGCTGTCGCCCCTCTCTTGCCTCTGATCGCCGTGGCCATCGGTTTCGTGCCGGGGTGCGGCCCTCAGGTGCTTGTCGCGACGCTCTATATCAACGGGCTGATCCCGTTCTCGGCGCTCATGGGCAATGCCATTTCCAACGACGGGGATGCGCTGTTCCCGGCCATCGCGCTCAATCCGCGGGCCGCCGTGATCGCGACGCTCTATTCGGCAGTGCCGGCTTTGATCGTCGCCTACACCTTCTACTGGCTCGCGCCCGGCTTCATGAACTGAATCGGGCGCGGCAGGATGACACCAGCCGCCCCGCGCCACCGCGACGACCTGCCGGAGGCAGGGCGGCGCAAGACCTGCACGCGCGCAGGCGCGTTCCGCATGGCAGCGCACAGGCCACATAGCGAAACAGACTTTCGCAAAGCGAAACGACTGGACGCGCCCTGATTCCCCCGTTACCCTGCGTCACAGTGAGGATCATCCAGCGACGGCCATGACCATGAAAGACGTATCCGGGGCGAAATCGGACCGCCTGTCCTTCAAGGACATGTGCGAGAAATTCGACGTGACCCCGCGCACCCTGCGCTATTACGAATACATCGAGCTTCTCGAACCCGAGAAGGAAGGGCGCACGCGCTGGTACACCCCGCGCGAGGTCGCACGCATGACGCTCGTCATGCGTGGGCGGCGGTGGGGCTTTTCGCTCGAAGAGTGCCGCCAGTTCCTGTTGATCTACGATGAGCAGGGCACCGAGGCGCAGAACGAGGTCTGGATCGAGATGGCCGACCGCCAGCTGGGCGTTCTCGGGCAGCAGATCGAGGATCTCAAGACCGCGCGTCAGGAGCTTGCCGAGATGCGCGAACAGGTCTCGGCGGCGATGAAAAAGGGCTGAGGGCGCCCTCTCGGCGTTGTGACGCCACGTTACGTTGACGTAAACGTAATGTTCTGCTGAACTCCGGCGGCAAGTGACCTATGTCAGCGTCACCGCAACCAACTGGAGTTTGGCATGACCGACGATCTCATGACCATTCGCGAAATGTGCGATCTGTTCGGCGTCACCGCACGGACCCTGCGTTTTTACGAGCAGAAGGAACTGCTCTCGCCCGTGCGCGACGGTCAGAAACGCCTGTTCACCCGGCGTGACCGGGCGCGGCTGAAACTCATCCTGCGGGGCAAGCGGTTCGGCTTCCCGCTCGAAGAGATTCGCCAGCTGCTCGACCTCTACGACGTGGGGGATCAGCAACGGACGCAATACACGCGCACCATCGATCTGGCCGAGCGCCACCTCAACGAATTGCGCGCCCAGCGCGCCGAGCTGGACGAGGCGATCAGCGACCTCTCCGGCCAACTGGACTGGGGCCGCAAGATGCTGGCCTCGATGGAACAGGACGAAGCGGCCGAATAACGCCGCGCAGAGAATATTTTTAGGGAGAGAACATGCCCAGCTACACCCCCGACACCCGCGATATGGCCTTTGTCCTGCACGATGTGCTGAAGGTCGAGTCCAAGGACATTCCCGGCTACGACGACCTCGACCCGAGCTTTACCTCGGCGATTCTCGAAGAGGCCGCCAAGATTTCCTCCGAAGTGCTCGCGCCCCTCAACCGCGTCGGCGACGTCGAGGGCTGCAAACTCGAGAACGGTGTCGTGCGCACGCCGACCGGCTTCAAGGAGGCCTTCGATCAGGTCCGCGACGGCGGCTGGACCGGGCTCGACTGCGACCCCGAATACGGCGGTCAGGGCCTGCCCCATGTGCTTGGCTCGGCGGTGGGCGAGTTCCTTACGGCCTCGAACATGGCGTTCAACATGTATCAGGGCCTGACGCACGGGGCTTATTCCGCCATCCACGCGCACGGCACGGACGCGCAGAAGCAGACCTACCTGCCCAACATGGTGAGCTGCCAGTGGACGGGCACCATGAACCTGACGGAGCCGCATTCCGGCACCGATCTGGGCCTCATGCGCACCAAGGCCGAGCCGCAGGATGACGGCACCTACAAGATCAGCGGGCAAAAAATCTTCATCTCCGCCGGCGATCACGACATGTCGGACAACGTCATCCACCTCGTGCTGGCGAAAATTCCCGGCGGCCCGGACGGCGTGAAGGGCATCTCGCTCTTCATCGTACCCAAGTTCCTCGTGAAAGAGGACGGCTCTCTGGGTGAGCGCAACGCGGTTTCCGTGGGTGCGCTGGAAGAGAAGATGGGCATCCACGGCAATTCCACCTGCGTGATGAACTACGACGGTGCGACCGGCTATCTGCTCGGGACCGAGCACAAGGGCATGCGCGCCATGTTCACCATGATGAACGAGGCCCGTCTCGGCGTCGGCGTTCAGGGGCTGGGTCAGGCGACCGCCGCCTACCAGAACGCGCTGGAATACGCCCGCGACCGGCTTCAGGGCCGCGCCATCACCGGCGTGGAAGCACCCGAGAAACCGGCCGACCCGATCATCGTCCACCCGGATATCCGCCGTGCGCTGCTCGACCAGAAGTCCTTTATCGAAGGCGCGCGCGCCTTCGTGCTGTGGTCGGCCGAACTGATCGACCGCTCGCAGCGCCAAGGCGATGAGGAGGCCGAGGGCCTCGTCTCGCTGATGATCCCGGTGCTCAAGGGCTTCCTCACCGACAAGGGTCTGGAAAGCGCCGTGCAGGCGCAGCAGGTCTTTGGCGGCCACGGTTATATCGAGGAATGGGGCATGTCCCAGTTCGTCCGCGACAGCCGGATCGCCATGATCTATGAGGGCGCGAACGGCATTCAGGCGCTCGACCTCGTGGGCCGCAAGCTCGCCCAGGACAACGGCAAGCACGTCATGGGCTTCTTCGAGCTGGTGAAGAACTTCGCCAAGGAGAACGAGGGCAACGGGCCGCTCAAGTCCGACTTCCTCGATCCGCTCAAGGACGCCTCCAAGGATCTTCAGGCCGCCGCGATGTATTTCATGCAGAACGGCATGAAGAACCCCAACCATGCGCTGGCCGGTTCCTATGACTTCATGACCATGTTCGGCCATGTCTGCCTTGGCTTCATGTGGGCCAATATGGCCAAGGCGTCCTACGACGCCCTTGACGCGGGCACCGATGACGCGGCGTTCTATGAGACGAAACTCGCAACCGGGCGTTACTACATGAAGCGCCAGCTTCCGGCGACCAAGATGCACCTCGCCCGCATCGAAAGCGGTGCGGACCCGGTGATGGAGCTGGCCGCCGAAGCGTTCTGATCGTTCAAGGGAGGAGAGAGCCACATGCCCAAGCGTTTCCGCCTGACCCGGCGTTTCCCGGTCGCCATGACCGAGGACGGGTATCGGAAACTGAAGTCCTTTTCCCGCGAGGCGGGGCTGGACGAGGGTGAAGCGCTCTCCTTCCTGTTCGAGCATTTCGACAGCGTGACGGATACCGACGCGCTGACGCACCGGCTTCGGCTTTTCAATGCCGAGATCGATGAGAGAAAACGCTGAGGAGGACCCATGAAACGCATACTCACCGCCGCCGCATTCGCGACCGCCCTGCCCCTGTCGGCGCTTGCCTTCGACAATTCGGACAAGGCCGCCGTGCAAGCGGTGACGCAAAGCTTCGCGCAGGACTTCAAGTCCAACAACTTCGAGGGCGTCCTGAACGCGATGCCACCGAGGGTTCTCGACTACATGTCCCGGCAGACGGGCATCCCGGCCAATCAGCTTGCCAGCACGCTGGCCAAACAGATGTCCGTCTTCATGGACGACGTGAAGGTCGAGAAGTTCAACATGAACATGAACCGGATGGCCACGGGCACCACCAATGACGGCATCGACTTTGCCTTCATCCCGACGCGCACGACCGTGAAGGGCCCCGAAGGGCGGCAGACCACGAACACCCAGACGCTCGCATTGCAGGACGGCGGCGCCTGGTACCTTGTGCGGATCGAGCAGGCCCAACAATACGAGATCGTGAAAGCGGTCTATCCGGGCTTCGCCAACGTGCGCCTGCCCTGATCGACGCGGGTCCGGGGGTTTTGCTCCGGGCCGCACATCTCGGGATGTCCGGGGCGGGGCCCCGGTCTTCCCGCACGAACAAACGACAGATCGGGAGGACGGAACATGACGGCGAAACTCTACTGCTTCGGCGAAAGCGGAAATTCCTACAAGGCAGCGCTGCCGATGGAGCTTGCGGGCATCGACTGGGAGCCAGTGTTCGTCGATTTCTTCAGCGGCGAGGCCCGCTCGGACGCCTACAAGGAGATCAACCCGATGGGCGAGGCCCCGGTGCTGGTCGATGGCGACCTGCGTCTGTCCCAATCGGGCGCGATCCAGGACTGGGTGGTGGAGCAAACCGGCAAGTTCTGGTCCGACGACCCGGCGGAGCGGCGCGAGATCCTGCGCTGGCAGTTCTGGGACAACCACAAGGGATCGTCGCAGTTCGGCGTCACCCGGTTCCTGATGAACTTCCTGCCGGAAAAGCATCGCAACGCCGATGTCATCGCCTTCATGCAAGGCCGCTGCAAAGCCGCGCTCGCCGTGTTGGAGGCGGAACTCGCGACCCGCGACTGGCTCGCCTGCGACCGGCTCACGATGGCCGACCTGTCGTGCTGTGCCTACCTCTATTACCCCGAGCCCTTCGGCTTCGACCGCGCGGAGTATCCCGCGATCTCGGCCTGGCTCGACCGCATTTCCGAAACACCGGGGTGGAAACACCCCTATGACCTGATGCCCGGCTCGCCTGCCGACCGGGCCTGATCAACGACTGACGACACCGAAAGGAACACCATGTCCGAAGCCTATATCTATGACGCCGTGCGCAGCCCGCGCGGCAAGGGCCGCGCCGACGGCAGCCTGCACGAAGTGACCTCGGTCAGCCTGGGCAAGCAGATGCTGAACGCGATCAAGGAACGCTCCAACCTCGACGGTCACGCCGTGGAGGACGTGATCTGGGGCAACGCCACGCAGGCGATGGAACAGGGCGGCTGCCTTGCACGGACCACCGTGCTTGCCTCCGACCTCGACGAGCGAATCCCGGGCCTGTCGATCAACCGTTTCTGCGCCTCCGGCATGGAAGCCGTGAACCTTGCGGCCAACCAAGTGAAGGGCGGCGCGGGCGAAGCCTATATCGCGGGCGGCGTCGAATGCATGAGCCGCGTGCCGATGGGCTCGGACGGGGCCGCGGTCGCCGTCGATCCCACCGTCGCGATGGACAGCTATTTCGTGCCGCAGGGCATCTCGGCCGACATCATCGCCACGGAATACGGGTTCTCGCGCGATGACGTGGACGCCTTTGCCGTGGAAAGCCAGAAGCGCGCCGCCGAAGCCTGGGAAGAGCGCCGGTTCGACAAGTCGATTGTGACGGTGCGGGACGTGAACGGCCTCCCCATCCTCGACCATGACGAATACATGCGCCCCGGCACCGACATGCAGGGCCTCGGCTCTCTCAAGGCGTCGTTCAAGGACATGGGCGAGAGCATGCCCGGATTCGACAAGGTCGCCCGGCTCAAGTACCCGCACCTCGAGCGCATCAACCACGTCCACCACGCCGGCAACTCGTCCGGCATCGTGGATGGTTCGGCGGCGGTCCTCGTGGGTTCCAAGGAATTCGGCGAGAAACATGGGTTGACGCCCCGCGCGCGCATCCGTGCGACGGCCAAGATCGGCACCGACCCGACGATCATGCTGACCGGCCCCGTGCCCGCGACCGAACGCATCCTCGAACAGTCCGGCATGTCGATCTCCGACATCGACCTGTTCGAAGTGAACGAGGCGTTCTCGGCCGTGGTCCTGCGCTTCATGCAAGCCTTCGACGTGGACCATTCCAAGCTGAACGTGAACGGAGGCGCCATCGCGATGGGCCACCCGCTCGGCGCCTCGGGCGCGATCATCATCGGCACGCTTCTGGACGAGATGGAGCGGCGCGACCTGTCGACCGGTCTGGCCACGCTCTGCGTCGCCTCCGGCATGGGTGCCGCCACCATCATCGAGCGCGTGTAAGGGAGTTTCGACCAATGGCTGAATTCACCATGGAAAAAGACGCCGACGGCGTCGCCATCATCACCTGGGACCTGCCGGGCCGTTCGATGAACGTCCTCACCCAGCAGGGTATCGAGGAGCTGACCGCGCTGGCCGACGAGGCTCTGGGCGACGACAGCGTCAAAGGCATCGTCATCACCTCCGGCAAGGACACCTTCGCTGGGGGCATGGACCTGAACATCCTGGCCCAGTTCAAGGAACAGGGCGCCGAGGGCGTGTTCGAGGGCACGATGACGGGCCACAAGATGCTGCGCAAACTCGAACGCGCCGGGATGGACCCCAAGACCAACAAGGGCGGCAAGCCCGTCGCGGCAGCCCTACCCGGCACCGCGCTCGGCATCGGGCTTGAGCTTCCGCTGGCCTGCCACCGCATCTTCGCGGCCAACAACCCCAAGGCCAAAATTGGCCTGCCTGAAATTCAGGTCGGCATCTTCCCCGGCATGGGCGGCACCACGCGCCTTGCCCGCAAACTGGGCGTCATGGCGGCCTCGCCGTTCCTCCTGCAGGCGAAAATGTCCTCGCCGGAACAGGCGCAGAAAGCGGGCCTGATCGACGAGGTGGTCGATGATCCGGTCGCCGCGGCAAAAGCCTGGGTGCTGGAAGCGACCGACAAGGACATCGTGAAGCCGTGGGACGAAAAGGGTTTCAAGGTGCCCGGCGGCGCGCCCTATCACCCGGCGGGCTTCCAGACCTTCGTCGGCGCCAATGCCATGATCATGGGAAACACATGGGGCGCCTACCCGGCCCCCAAGGCGATGCTCTCGGCGGTCTATGAGGGGCTGATGGTTCCCTTCGACACCGCCCTCAAGATCGAGGCGCGCTGGTTCACCAAGGTCATCATGGACCCGTCCTCGGGCTCCATGATCCGCTCGCTGTTCCTCTCGAAGGAGGCGCTCGAAAAGGGTGCCGTGCGCCCCGAAGGCGTGCCGGATCAGCGCGTGAAGAAGGTGGGCGTTCTGGGCGCCGGCATGATGGGCGCGGGCATCGCGTTGGTGTCTGCACAGGCGGGCATCGAGGTCACGCTCATCGACCAGACACAAGAGGCCGCGGACAAGGGCAAAGCCTATGTCGAGAACTACCTCGACGCGGGCATAAAGAAGCGCAAGACCACGCCTGAGAAGAAGGACGAGGTTCTGGGCCGCATCACCGCGACCACGGATTACGACGCGCTCTCCGACGCCGACCTCATCATCGAGGCCGTGTTCGAGGATCCGGGCATCAAGGCCGAGGTGACGAAGAACGTGGAGGCTGTCATTCCCGACACCTGCATCTTCGCCACCAACACCTCGACCCTGCCGATCACCGATCTGGCCAAGGCGTCGTCGCGTCCCGACCAATTCATCGGCATCCACTTCTTCTCGCCCGTCGAGAAGATGGCCCTTGTCGAGATCATCAAGGGCAAGGAAACCGGCGACCGGGCCGTGGCCAAGGCGCTCGACTATGTGCGCCAAATCAAGAAGACCCCGATCGTGGTCAACGACGCGCGCTTCTTCTACGCCAACCGCTGCATCATCCCCTACATCAACGAAGGTGTTCGGCTGGTCACCGAAGGCACCGAGATGCCGCTCATCGACAACGCCGCGCGCTTGCTCGGCTTCCCGGTGGGGCCGCTGCAACTGGTGGACGAGACCTCGATCGACCTCGGCGTGAAGATCGCCAAGGCGACCAAGGCCGCGATGGGCGATGCCTATGACGACGCGACCGACGAGATCATGTTCTGGATGTATGACGAAGGGCGTCTGGGCCGCAAATCCAACGCGGGGTTCTACGACTACGACGAGAAGGGCAAGCGCGCCGGCTTCTCGCCGGTCGTGCAGGAACGGTTCCCGGCCTCGGACGATCAGCCGGAGCTGACCGAGGTGCAGCATCGCCTGATGATGAGCCAGGTCCTCGAAGCGGTGCGCGCACTGGAAGAGGGCGTTCTCATGGACATCCGCGAGGGCGACGTGGGCGCGATCCTCGGCTGGGGCTTCGCGCCGTGGTCGGGCGGGCCGTTCTCGTGGCTCGACATGATCGGCGCCGCGAAGGCGGTCGAAATCTGCGACCACCTGACCGAGGCCTACGGTGAGCGGTTCACCACGCCCAAGCTCCTGCGCGAGATGGCCCAGAAGGGCGAAACCTTCTACGGCCGCTTCGGCCCGGACGCCGCCAAGGCCGCCTGAGGCCCCCGAGACGCAACGACAGGGCCCGGTCAAACGACCGGGCCTTTTCATGTCTTCTCCGGTCCCAAAATACCTCGGGGTGAGACAGGTTTGCCTGTCAAACCTGGCGAGGGGCAGCGCCCCTCCCACCGCGCGTGTCCGCCGCAGGCGGTGACGCGCAAGACCTGCGCGCGGGCTTGCCCGCGCTCAATGTGGCAACGGCCCCTCGGGCGAGAGGCTGGTGCCCAGCGCGAAACCTTCGCCCTTCACGCCCACCTGCCACGAGCGGGGCGGGTCCTGCCGGTGGCGTTCGCGGGTGAGGTGCCAGCCCTCCTCGCGCAGCGCGTGGGCCGGGGTCATGTGCCAGCGGCTTTCGCCCCCCGGACTCGCCCCCTCGGGGGTGAGCACCAGCCCGAGCGGGCGCAGCCCCTGCCCCGCGCCCGCCTCGCAGGCCAGTTGCAGGCGCCGCATGGGGGTAAGCCCCGGCGGGCCGGGCAGTTCGCCCACCACCAGCGGCACGACGCCGGAGCGCAGCGCCTCTTCCAGCGTCCAGAGCAGGTCCGTGGGCCGCTCGGCATCGACGAAGACCACACGGCCGGGGTCCATCAGGCGGGCCAGACCGGGCCCGTGGACCCGCGCCCCCTCCCACGTCGGACGCACCCAGATCACCGGCCCCTCCATACCGCCCGCGACGATCCCGGCCAGCGTATGACGTGCCGGGCCGCACAGCTCATGCACCCGCGCCTGCGTCAGCGCCAGCCGCCCGAGGAAGGGCTGGCCGGGGCGGTCGCGATGCGGTCGGCGGTCGAGAAGAACGGTCTGGTGCATGCCCCCATGATAAATGTTCCCATTATGTTCTCAATCCCTCCCGACAGGAATTTTTCAACACATTCACGAATTCAATGATACGATAGTATCACAACACGGGAGGAAACCATGAAACACCTAGCTCTCGCGAGCGCCATCGCGCTCGCCACTGCCACCTCGGCTTTCGCCGAAGGAGAGACCCACCACCTTGCCATCCATGTGGACGAGGCCGACGCGCAGGTCATGAACATGGCGCTGAACAATGCCCAGAACGTGCGCAGCTATTATGCCGAACAGGGGGACACGGTGGTGATCGAGATCGTCGCATACGGCCCCGGTCTGACCATGTTCGTGGACGGCAAAAGCCCGGTGGCGGACCGGATCTCGACCATGTCGCTGGAAAGCGACGACATCACCTTCGCCGCCTGCGGCAACACCCTGCGCAACATGTCAAAAAAGGCGGGCACCGAAGTCGCGCTCCTGTCCGAGGCTCACGTCGTGCCCTCGGGAGTCGTGCGGCTGATGGAGTTGCAGGAGCAGGGTTACGCCTACGTCCGGCCCTGACCAGGCACCCCCGGGATCGCCCGATCCCGGGGGTTCACTTTCCTGATCGTCCACGCAAGAGTGCGCGCGAACCGGACAGGAGATTTCCCACATGAGAATGAATACGCTCGCCGGCGGCGCTCTCGAGGTCAGTGAGCTTTGCCTCGGCACGATGACATGGGGCACGCAGAACACCGAGGCCGAGGGTCATGCCCAGATCGACATGGCGCTCGATCACGGGATCAACTTCATCGACACCGCCGAGATGTATCCGACCAACCCGCTGTCGAAGGATCACTGGGGCAATACCGAAAAGATCATCGGCACCTGGTTCGCCAGGACCGGTCGGCGCGAGGACGTGGTGCTGGCCACCAAGGTCACGGGCCCTTCGGCCACGGTGCGCGAGGACGGGTATGACGGCGAGATCCTGCGCGAGACGGTCGAGGGCAGCCTGCGCAGACTCCAGACCGACCACATCGACATCTATCAGCTGCACTGGCCGCAGCGCGGCTCCTACCATTTCCGGCAGAACTGGAAATACGACCCGTCCGGGCAGGACCCGGTGGATACAGACGACCACATGCGCGACGTGATGGAGACGATGACCGAGCTGGTGGACGCCGGGAAGGTCCGGCATTTCGCACTGTCCAACGAAACCGCCTGGGGCACGCAGAAATGGCTCCAGATCGCGCGGGAGATGGGCGGGCCCGAAGTGGTCACGATCCAGAACGAATATTCGCTGCTGTGCCGGTTGTTCGACCTCGACCTTGCCGAACTGTGCATGAACGAGGGCGTCCGGTGCCTTGCCTACTCGCCGCTCGCCGCAGGACTTCTGACCGGGAAGTACGAGGGCGGCCGGACCGTGCCCGAAGGGTCGCGCATGACACATGTGTCGAACCTCGGCGGGCGCACCACGGACCGCGTCTGGCCGGCTATCGACGCCTATCTCGCGATTGCAGAGAAACACGGGCTTGATCCGGTTCACATGGCGCTGGCCTTCTGCACGTCGCGGCCCTTCATGGGGTCGACGATCTTTGGCGCGACGAAACCCGAGCATATAGAACGCGCGCTCGGTGCCGCCGACCTGTCCCTGTCGGACGAGGTGCAGGCCGAGATTTCCGCCGCCCACAAAGCGCACCCGATGCCGTTCTGAACTCATCCGGAGACCGTCGCGCGCCGTATCCATTCCAAACGGACAAGGAGACAGACACATGCGTTTCACGAAAGGCCTGATGGCGTTGGCGGCCGCCGCTGCCATGGCCACCCCGGCAATGGCCGAATACCGCGACACCTCGGTGCCGATGACCACGGTCAATGTCGACGTCGAGCGCTACATGGGCAAGTGGTACGAAATCGCGCGCTTCCCCAACTGGTTCGAGACGAACTGCGCGGGCGTGACCGCGCAATACACGCTTCAGGGCGACACGTTCGAAGTGCTCAACACCTGCCACAAGGGCTCGCCGGACGGCCCCGCCCGATCGCGCAAGGCTGAAGCCACGCCGGTCGGCCCCGGCAAGGTCAAGGTCGATTTCGTTCAGGCATTGCCGGGTATTGGCGTCGGGGACTACTGGGTACTCTACGTCGCATCGGATTACTCGCTCGCCGTTGTGGGCGAGCCGAGCGGAAGCACCGGCTGGGTCCTGTCGCGCACCCCGCAGATCCGGCAGAGCCAGCTCGATCAGGCCTATTCGGTCCTGCGCAAGAACGGATACGATACGTCCGAGATTGTACTGGTCCCGCAGTAAGCCAAACCCTAGAAGGGCGGCATGAAAGCGTTTATCGTCGCCGCCCTTCTGACTCTGGCCGCCTGTTCCACGGGCGGTCCCGACACTCCTCGCATGACGGCCGTGGCCGGGTTCGATGTGGATCGCCTCATGGGTCAATGGGTCGAGGTGGGGGCCGTCGGCCGTGCGCCCGGCGGGCGCTGGAGCTTTCATGACCGGGAAGGCGACACGCTTTTCCTCGTGCGTCCCGGTGGCGAGAACGTGGTGACGGCCATCGACCGGGGCAACGGCCGGCTCGATTTCGCAGATGCGACTGGCACGCTTTTCGTCCTCTGGGCCGATGCGGACGACAGGACCCTCGTGCTGGGTCGCCCGGATAATCGCTTCGGCGCCATCCTGAACAAGGGTGGTGCGATCCCGCCCGACCGGCTGCGCGCGGCGCGCGAGATCATGGTCTGGAACGGCTACGACGCCGCAGAGATACGGTGATCGAAGTCTGGGTGCTCGTGGCGCTCGCCGCCGGGGCCGTTCAGACAGTTCGCTTCGCGCTGCAAAAGACGCTCAAGGGCAGCGGCCTTAGCGCCGGGGGCGCGACGTTCGCCCGTTTCGTGTTTGCAGCACCCATCGCAATCGCCGTGACCGCGGTCTGGCTCGTGCAACGTGGCGAGCCCCTGCCCGCCTTCACCCCCCGGTTCTGGACCTTCGTCGTGTTCGGCGGGTTGAGCCAGGTCGTCGCGACGATGGCGACCGTTCAGCTCTTCTCGGAGCGCAACTTCGCCGTCGGCATCGCATTCACCAAGACCGAGACGATCCTCGTCGTCCTTTTCTCGCTGGTGCTGTTGAGCGAGCCGGTCACGGCGCCCGGTTTCGCGGCGATCCTCGTGGGCGTGGTCGGCGTCGTGCTCCTGAGCTGGCGCACCGGCGGAGGGCGCCTAGCACTCGTGAACAAGGCGTCGGGGCTGGGCCTGCTCGCGGGCGCGCTTTTCGGCATGGCCGCCATCGGCTATCGCGGCGCGACACTGGAGATCGCCGCCGACAGCGCGTTCCTGCGGGCGGTGCTGACGCTGGCCGCCGTGACCACGTTTCAGAGCATCGTCATGGCGGCCTATCTGCGCGCGGCTCAACCGGGCGAGATCACGCGGGTCGCCCGGCGTTGGCGGGTCACAGGTCTGGTGGGCGTGACGGGGATGCTGGGGTCGCTCGGCTGGTTCGTGGCCTTTGCGCTCCAGAACGCGGCATATGTGCGGGCGCTCGGGCAGATCGAGCTCGTCTTCTCGCTGCTGGTGTCGTGGCTGGTGTTCCACGACCGCTCCACGCGGCGGGAAGTGGCGGGCATGGCGCTCCTCCTCGTCTCCATCGTGGCGCTGGTCCTCGTTACCTGATCCGGCCCCTGCCCGCCTGTGCGGCACCTGGCCCGGATCGCTGCCGAAAACTCACGCGCACGGGGGCTCGCCATCTCGTGTCCCGCGCATTGCCCCATTACCGCCCGTTCCTACCGGGCCCTCAATCGCGCGGTGAAGCAGGCGCTTTGAGCCCGCCTTACATCTGGCACGTCCCATTCGGTTGCGTTACACCCGGCGCGAACGGATCAAGGATTGAACATGTCGCGCATCCTCATCACCTCGGCCCTGCCCTATATCAACGGGATCAAGCATCTCGGGAACCTCGTGGGGTCCCAGCTTCCCGCCGATCTCTATGCCCGCTACATGCGCGCGCGCGGTCACGAAGTGATGTTCATTTGCGCGACGGACGAACACGGGACCCCCGCGGAACTCGCCGCGAAGAAGGCGGGCAAGCCGGTCGCGGAGTACTGCGCCGAGCTGCATGGCGTTCAGACGAAGCTCGCCGAGGGGTTCCGCCTGTCCTTCGACCATTACGGCCGCTCGTCCTCGCCCCAGAACCGCAAGCTGACGCAGCACTTCGCGGGCAAGCTCTACGACAACGGCTACATCGAGGAAGTGAGCGAGGAGCAGGTCTATTCCAACGCCGACGGCCGCTTCCTCCCCGACCGGTATATCGAAGGCACCTGCCCCAACTGCGGCTACGACAAGGCCCGCGGCGACCAGTGCGAGAACTGCACCAAGCAGCTCGACCCCGTGGACCTGATCGAGCCGCGCTCGGCCATCTCCGGCTCGACCGATCTGGAGGTGCGCGAGACCAAGCACCTGTTCCTCAAGCAATCCGCGCTGAAGGACGAGCTCGATCAGTGGATCGACAGTCAGGCCGGCTGGCCCGTGCTCACGACCTCCATCGCAAAGAAATGGCTGCATGATGGTGACGGACTGCGCGATCGCGGCATCACCCGCGACCTCGACTGGGGCGTGCCGGTCAAGCGCGGCGACGCCGACTGGCCGGGGATGGAGGGCAAAGTCTTCTACGTCTGGTTCGACGCCCCCATCGAATACATCGGCGCGACGGCAGAATGGGCCGAAGCGACGGGACGTTCGGAAAGTGAATGGGAACGCTGGTGGCGCACCGACAAAGGCGCCGACGATGTTCGCTATGTGCAATTCATGGGCAAGGATAATGTGCCCTTCCACACCCTGTCCTTCCCCGCGACGATCATGGGGTCGCGCGAGCCGTGGAAGCTGGTCGATTACATCAAGTCGTTCAACTACCTGAACTACGATGGCGGCCAATTCTCGACCTCGCAAGGGCGCGGCGTGTTCATGGATCAGGCGCTCGACATCCTGCCCGCCGACTACTGGCGCTGGTGGCTGCTGTCCCACGCGCCGGAAAACTCGGACGCCGAGTTCACCTGGGAAAACTTCCAATCCTCGATCAACAAGGACCTCGCCGACGTGCTGGGCAACTTCGTCAGCCGCGTCACCAAGTTCTGCCGTTCGAAATTCGGCGAGGAGGTTCCGGCCGCGGGCGAGATGGGCGAGGCGGAAACCGCGCTTATCGCCGATCTGGAAAAACGCATCCGCTCCTACGAACGCCAGATGGAGGCGATGGAAATCCGCAAGGCCGCGCAGGAACTTCGCGCGATCTGGGCCGTCGGCAACGAATACCTTCAGGCAGCCGCGCCGTGGTCGGTGTTCAAGGAGGACGAGGACCGCGCCGCCGCGATCATCCGCCTGATGCTGAACCTGATCCGGGTCTATGCCGTGATCTCGTCCCCCTTCGTGCCCGATGCGGCGGCCAAGATGCTGTCCGGCATGAACACGCTCGACACAGACTGGCCCGACGATCTGGCCACCGCGTTGTCGGCGCTGCCCGCAGGCCACGCGTTCACCGTGCCGGAGGTGCTGTTCGCAAAGATCACCGACGAGCAGCGCGAGGCGTGGCAAGCGCAGTTCTCGGGCCAGCGCGACTGAGCCACGGACGGGCGCGCGCGTGATATTCGCCAAGTTCGGCCTTCCCCGGCGGGCGGGCCGCCGCTAACATCATCCTACGGCAGAAGGTTCCGAGCAGGATGATCGTCGTGAACGCAAGGCAAAAGCCAGTCCACCTGCAATCGGCGGGCAAGCGGGACGTTCGGACACAGTTCGGCGCGCTGCCCTACCGGGTGAAGAACGGCAAACTTCAGGTGCTCCTGATCACCTCGCGGGGCACCGGCCGGTGGATTTTGCCCAAGGGCTGGCCGATGGACGGGGCAACGCCGGCACAGGCCGCCGCGACCGAAGCTTTCGAGGAAGCCGGTGTCGATGGCACGCCGCTCGATACGGTCGTGGGCTTTTATTCCTACTTCAAGGTCCACGAAAAAGAGCGCCTTCCGGTGGTCGTGGCCATCTTTCCCGTCAGGGTGCGCCGGTTGCTCAACGACTGGCCGGAAGCAGGCCAGCGCAAACGGAAATGGCTGAGCCCGAAGAAGGCCGCCAAGGTGCTCGACGAGCCGGAATTGCGCCAGATCGTCAAACACTTCGACCCGCGCGGCATGTGATCGGGCGCACCGAACACCCTTGCGCGGGACGCACGAAGGGTTACATATTCGCAAACCCTTTGTGACAGGTTCGCAACATGATCCGTTACGCTCTGAAATGTGCCGACGGGCACGATTTCGAAAGCTGGTTCCAGAATGCAGGCGCCTTCGACACGCTCGCCAAGGCGGGGCATGTCACCTGCCCGGACTGCGGCAGCGGCGATGTGTCCAAATCGCTCATGGCCCCCCGCGTGGCCACGACGAAAACCCCCGCGCCGAAAACAGACACACCGCCCCGCGAAGCGGACCTTGCCGCGTTCAAGGCCAAGGTGGAGGCGGAATGCGACTATGTCGGCAGCTCCTTTGTCACCGAGGCGCGCAAGATTCACGAGGGCGAGACGCCCAAACGCGGCATTTACGGCGAGGCGAAACCGAAGGACGCGCTCGCTTTGTTGCAAGACGGGATCGCCGTCGCTCCCCTGCCCTTCATCCCGACGCGCAAGGCCAACTAGCCTGTAGAAAACGCCCGGAAAGCTGGTAGGGTCGAGCCATGAAGGTCGTCTTCGAAACCCGGTTCTCGTTCTTCGGCCAATCCGGCTGGAAATCCGACCACGCGGCGGATCCGAACCTACTGTTCGACAGCGACCGGCTTGCCCAGCGGATGAAGTATTTCGAGCAGGTCACGCTCGCCAGCCTCACCGGCCAGACCGACCGCGCCTTTGAGCACATGGTCCTGTCCTCGAGCCTGATGCCGGAAGGCTGGCAAAAGCGCTTGCGGGAGCTGTGCTTTGACGTGCTGGGCAAAGAGCGCTGCCGGATCTTGTACCGTCCCGAAGGCTCCGCCGGGCACATCATGAAGAACACGGTCGCGAAGCTCTACAAGGATCAGACCGTGGCGCAGGTGGTGCTGGACGACGACGACGCCGTCTCGACCGACTTCGTGGCGGCCGTGAAGCATTACGGCACCTTCGCCCTGCGCGACCCCATGAACCCGCGCCCCTACACGTTCCTGTCGTTTCCGCGCGGCTATACGCTCGGCATCGAGGACGGTCGCCTGTCGTGGCTGTCGCAGCGCTATGTGCCTTACACGAACCTCGGCCTGGCGCTGATCGCGCCCTCGGACACCAAGAGAAATCCGTTCCTGACCAGTCACAAGCGGATCGGGCAGCGTCACCCGTCGTACATGGTGACGCATCTCAGGCCCTATTACCTGCGCGCCGTTCACGGGTTGAACGACAGCCGGGCGCACCAGTCCGACGAGCATCTGTCGGACGACCAGATCGCCGAGGTCTTCCCCTACTTCCCTTGGCTCGCCGCCCATTTTCCCAATGCGCAACGCAAAGAGGGCGACGAGGGAATCGCCGCGCAGTAGCGCGTTTCCAGTTTCGGAACAATTCGACATGCCGCACGCTGTGCAGTGCGCGCCGGAAACAGTGGGCGGCTAACTTCTTGGTTAATGTGGCTTTTTTTTGGCCAAAGCCGGGATTTCTCTAGGCGAAAAGTCTTAATGCCGGGTAAGTTCAAGAACACTTGGGGGGGATGGGGCCAGTTTTCCGGCGTCCATACCCGTATGCATTTCGACTTCGGGGGACACTGTCCATGTTTCTGCTCTTGCTGCTCATCCCGCTTCTCATCGGCGCTGCTTTTCTGTTCGACTTCACGCCGGACGACGACCCGGACCCGAATGAAGACATGGACGGCAACGAGGGCGGCGGCAGCACCATCGACCCCGGCGGAAACGGCGGGTCCGGCACGGGCGGCACCGGAGGCGGCGGCGGTGTGAACACCGGGCCGATCTACCTCACCGACCAGATCGACCTCTACTACGCAGGCGCCGGAGCGCAGGAAATCTACGCACTCGACGGGGACGACACCGTCAGCGGCATGAACGGTGACGACCAGATCTATGGCCAGGGCGGCGACGACAATCTCTACGGCGGCTTCGGCGATGACACCATCGGGGGCGGCGCGGGTGAAGATTATGCGTTTGGCGCAGCGGGCGACGACCGGATTACCGGTGGCGCGGGCGATGACGACCTCAACGGCGGCGGTGGCGAGGATACGATCCTCGGTGAAGCCGGAAACGACACGATCACCGGCGGCGCGAACGACGATACGCTCGATGGTGGCGCCGGCAACGACTCCATCGACGGTGGGAGTGGCGCGGACACCATTTCCGGCGGTCTCGGAGACGACCTGATCCAGGGCGTGGGCGGCGCCGACATCATTTCGGGCGATGGCGGAAACGACACGATCTACGCGGGCTTCGGCGACGATACCGTAAGCGGCGGCGACGGCGACGACGACGTGACCGGAGGCGCGGGCGCAGACACGATCACCGGCGACGCGGGCAAGGACATCCTGCGCGGCAAGTCCGGCAATGACGTGATCGACGGCGGCGCGGACGACGACGAGATTTACGGCGGCGCCGACGACGACGTGATCACCGGCGGAACCGGCAACGACAAGATCGACGCGGGCGACGGCGACGACACCGTGGATGGTGGCGACGGCGACGACGAGATCCAGGGCGGCAACGGGATCGACACGATCACCGGCGGTCTGGGCAATGACGAGATCAACGGCGGCTCGGGCGATGACGACCTCGATGGCGGCGCGGGCGACGACTACGTCCAGGGCAGCGACGGCAACGACGCGATCGACGGCGGCGAAGGCAACAACGATCTGCGCGGCGGGATAGGCAACGACACCATCGTCGCGGGCGCCGGCAACGATGCCGTGCGCGGTGGCGATGGCGATGACGACATCGACGTCGGCGACGGCGACAACCAGGTCTGGAGCGGCGCGGGCGACGACTCCATCACGACCGGCGCCGGGGCCGACACGATCAACAGCGACGACGGGGCCGACACCATCATTTCCGGTGCCGGTGACGACACGATCTATGCGGGCGACGGCAATGACACGGTGGATGCAGGCGACGGCGACGACTTCGTCGACGGCGGGCTTGGCGACGACACCATCACGGCCGGCGACGGGGACGACACGGTCTCCGGCAGCGTCGGCGACGACACGATCTCGGGCGGCGCGGGCAACGACACGCTCGACGGCGGCGCCGGTGAAGACACGCTCGATGGCGGTGATGGCAATGATGTCCTGAATGGGGGACAGGGTAACGACACGCTCGACGGCGGCGCCGGCGACGACACCCTGTACATGGATATCGGCGACAGCGCGACCGGCGGCGACGGGGCGGACACCTTCGTGGTGGATAATTCCGGCACCGACTATTACGAGGCCGACGGCACCACGCCGAACGTCGCCGTGATCGAAGATTTCGACACCTCGACCGACGTGCTGGCCATCGTGGGCGCCAACGCCAACGAACTGGCCCTCGACGGGGCACTCGCGGTGAACGCCACCGGGCTCGACGCCGGGCTCCTGTTCACGATCACCGACAGTTCGTCGGGGTCCGACGTGGTCTATGCCCGCATCCTGCTCAAGGGTCTGACCGAGGCGGATATTGACGACATCCAGGGTCCGGACGTGTTCGGCACCAACGATGACGACGTGCTCTCGGCCAACTCCACGGCCAACACGATCATCGCCCGTGACGGCGACGACATCGTGGGCGGCGGCATCCTCACCGACCTGATCGAAGGCGGCGATGGCAATGACGTCATCACCGGCGGCGATGGCGGCACGACGCTCGCCGGTGGCAGCGGCGACGACACCATCTTCGGCGGCGCTGGCGATGACGAGATCTTCGGGAATCCGGGCGACGACATGATCGACGGTGGCGGTGGGAACGACACCATCGACGGCATGGGCGGCGCGGACGAGGTCGATGGCGGCGATGGCGACGACACGATCCTCGGCGGCACCAACGACGACATCCTGCGCGGTGGCGCGGGTAACGACAACATCGAAGGTGGCGGCGGCAACGACGACATCGACGGCGGTGACGGCGAAGACGACATCGATGCCGGTGCTGGCGACGACACCGTGACCGGCGGCGCCGGGAACGACACCATCTTCGGCGATACCGGCGGCGACACGATCGACGCGGGCGATGGCAACGATTACGTCGACGGCTGGAGCGGCTCCGACGTGATCGATGGTGGCGCAGGCAACGACACACTGCTGGGCTACGACGGCGGCGACACCATTCGTGGTGGCGACGGCGACGACATCATCAACGGCGAAGCGATGGGCGATACCCTGGACGGCGGCGCTGGCGATGACGACATAAGCGGCGGCAGCGGCGACGACACGATCGAGACCGGCACCGGCAACGACACGGTCAACGCCGGCAGTGGCAACGACTTCGTCGCGGTCGAAGGTGTGGGCGAGATCACGCTGGGCGACGGGGACGACACGATCTTCGTGCGAAACGAGGTCGGCACCGACGGCACGAACGACCGCGTGGTCACCGACTTCAACACCGCCGACGACGTGGTGATGGTCCCGGCCGGGGAACTGGGCAACTACTCCATCGTCGATGGCGGCGCGGACGGCCTCTACCTGCTCTGGACGACCAGCAGCACAGGCGGCGGCGTCGCGGCCTCGGTGGCCCTGACCCTGCAGGGTCTCACACCGGCCGACATCCCGAACGTGACGCTCCAGGAAGAGCCCGTCGCGGTTCCCTGACCTCTTGCGCAAGTCCGCGCCGGGCTCTATCAGGCGCGGGATTGACTGGGACCACGGGGACGGGCGCAAATGCCGCTTCTGGTGATGAAATTCGGCGGCACCTCCGTCGCCACCCTCGACCGGATCGCGCGCGCCTCCAAGCGGGTCGCGCGCGAAGTCGCGAATGGCTACGACGTGATTGTCGTCGTCTCGGCGATGGCCGGAAAGACCAACGAGCTGGTCGGCTGGGTCGAAGAAACCTCTCCCATGTACGACGCGCGCGAATACGATGCGGTCGTGGCTTCGGGCGAGATCGTGACCGCCGGTCTCATGGCGCTGCGACTTCAGGAAATGGATGTCCCGGCGCGCAGCTGGCAGGGCTGGCAGGTGCCGCTCAAGACCAACTCGGCCCATTCGTCGGCCAGGATCGAAGACATCGGCACCGACGCGATCAACGCGAAATTCGACGAAGGCTTCAAGGTCGCCGTGGTGGCGGGCTTTCAGGGCATCTCGCCCGAGGGCCGGGTGACCACGTTGGGCCGGGGTGGCTCGGACACCACCGCCGTGGCCTTTGCCGCCGCTTTCGGTGCTGAGCGCTGCGACATCTACACCGACGTCGACGGGGTCTACACCACCGACCCCCGGATCGAGGACAAGGCCCGCAAGCTCGACAAGATCGCCTTCGAGGAAATGCTCGAACTGGCCAGCCTGGGCGCCAAGGTGCTCCAGACCCGCTCGGTCGAGCTTGCCATGCGCTTCAAGGTGAAGCTGCGCGTCTTGTCGTCTTTCGAAGAATATGACCCCAATGCAGGCACGCTGGTCTGCGACGAGGAGGAAATCGTGGAACAGAATGCCGTCTCCGGTGTGGCCTACAGCCGCGATGAAGCCAAAATGACGCTGATCTCGGTGGCCGACCGCCCCGGCATCGCGAGCGCGATCTTCACCCCCCTCTCCGAGGCCGGCGTGAACGTGGACATGATCGTTCAGAACATCTCGGAGGAAGGTCGCACCGACATGACCTTCTCCTGCCCCGTGGGACAGGTGGCGCGCGCGGAAAAAGCGCTGACCGCGGCCAAGGAAAAGGGCGACATCAACTTTCGCGAGCTTGTCGCGGATGAAGATGTGGCGAAGGTGTCGGTCGTGGGGATCGGTATGCGCTCCCACGCCGGGATCGCGGCGCGGATGTTCTCGGTGCTCGCGAACGAGGGCATCAACATCAAGGTCATCACGACGTCCGAGATCAAGATCTCGGTCTTGGTGGACCGGAAATATATGGAGTTGGCCGTCCAGTCCCTCCACGACGCGTTCGACCTCGACAAGGTCTGACAGGGTCACGGGGCGTACCCGCGATCAGGACATCGCCCGGATGGCCGGGGGTGCATCGCGCGTTTTCCGCACGGATTCCCCGACCGCCCGCCGGACTTGCAGTCATGCGCTTGGTGCGCTTGCGCCCGCGTCACAAGCCGAAGACCGCCTAATGATTCGCTGAAAACGCTTTCCGCCGGGGGCGGCGGTGTGTTTTAACCATGTCGAATGTCCGGGGATGCATCGTGAACAGGGAACACACGCCAGAAACGGAGCCGTCCGAGTCGCGCAAGCTGCTCGGCCGTCTGCGTGAAGCACTGGCCGCGGATTCCGCGGGTCAGGAGCGTCTGGACCATGTGACCCGCATCATCGCCACCTCGATGGGCGTGGAAGTCTGCTCGATCTACCTGTTCCGGGATTCGGACACTCTGGAACTCTGCGCGACCGAAGGTCTGAAGGCCGAAGCCGTCCACCAGACCCGGATGCGGATGGGCGAGGGCCTTGTCGGTCGCGTGGCGCGCACCTCGCGGGTCATCAATACGCCGGATGCACCCGCCGAGCGCGGATTCCGTTACATGCCTGAAACCGGCGAGGAAATCTTCTCGTCCTTCCTCGGCATCCCGATCCAGCGGCTGGGCGAGACGCTGGGCGTCCTTGTCGTCCAATCGAAAGAGGCGCGCGGGTTCACCGAGGACGAGGTCTACGGCATGGAAGTCGTGGCGATGGTCCTTGCCGAAATGACGGAACTTGGAGCCTTCGTCGGAGAGGGCGCGGCGCTTGCCGCCCTCCACCAGCGTCCGGCCATGTTCCGGGGCGGTTCCGGGCAGGAGGGGATCGCCGAGGGTCATGTCTGGCTGCATGAGCCCCGTGTGGTGGTGACGAACCCGATCGCGGATGACCCACACGAAGAGGCACGCCGGCTGCGGGCCGCCGTGGACGAGTTGCGGGTGTCGGTGGACGAGCTGCTCGCCACAACACAGGGCGTCGACAAGGACCAGTTGCAGGTGCTCGAAGCCTACCGGATGTTCGCCAATTCCAAGGGCTGGATGCGCCGGATGGAGGAGGACATCTACCGGGGCCTGTCTGCCGAGGCGGCCGTTGAGAAGGAACAAAGCTCTGCACGCTCGCGCATGGCGCAGGTGCCTGACGCTTACCTGCGCGAGCGGCTCCACGACCTTGACGACCTGTCCAACCGGCTGCTGCGTATCCTCACCGGCCAAGGGGGCGATACGGGTGCGGAGATGCCCGAGGACCCGATCCTGATCGCCCAGAACATCGGCCCCGGCGAGTTGCTCGAATACGGGCGCGGACTGAAGGGCGTGGTGCTCGAGGGCGGGTCGGTGGCGAGCCATGCCGCCATCGTCGCCCGTGCGCTGGCCATCCCGCTTGTCGTCAACGCGCGGCGCATCACGACCGAGGCGCTGAACGGCGACCCGATCATCGTCGACGGAGATCAGGGGCTGGTCCACCTGCGCCCCGAGGACAGCGTGCGCAGCGCGTTCCGCGACAAGATGGCGATGCAGGCCGAACAACAACAGCGCTATGTCGGCCTGCGCGACATGCCGGCGACCAGCGACGAGGGCACAACCGTCTCGTTGATGATGAACGCGGGTCTGATGGCGGATCTGCCGTCGCTCGAAGGCTCCGGCGCCGAGGGCGTCGGGTTGTTTCGCACGGAGCTTCAGTTCCTGATCCGCTCCAACGTCCCGCGCCGGGGCGAGTTGGCGGCGCTTTATTCGCGGGTGCTGGACGCCGCCAGTGGCAAGCGCGTCGTGTTTCGCACACTCGATATCGGGTCGGACAAGGTGCTGCCCTACATGAAGCCGACCGAGGAGCCGAACCCCGCGCTCGGCTGGCGCGCGATCCGCGTGGGGCTCGACAAGCCCGGTGTGATGCGGATGCAGGTCCAGGCGCTGATCCGGGCGGCCGCCGGGCGCGATCTGTCGATCATGTTTCCGTTCGTCGCCCAGTACGAGGAATTCTCGCAGGCCAAAGAGATCTTCTACCGCGAGCTCAAGCGGGAGGAGACGATGGGTCACGTCTTGCCGAAGAACGTCGAGGTGGGCGCGATGCTGGAGACCCCCTCGCTCGCCTTCGCGCCGCGGCAGTTCTATGAGGAAGCCGATTTCATCTCGATCGGCGGCAACGACCTCAAGCAGTTCTTCTTTGCCGCAGATCGCGAAAACGAGCGGGTTCGGCGGCGCTATGACACACTGAACGCGTCGTTTCTGAACATCATCGACATGATTATCCGACGCTGCGAAGAGGCCGGGACACCGCTGTCTTTCTGCGGCGAGGATGCCGGGCGGCCCGTCGAAGCGGTCTGTTTCGCGGCCCTCGGGATGCGCAGCCTGTCGATGCGCCCCGCCTCGGTCGGCCCGGTGAAACACCTGATCCGGCGCACGGACCTCTCCGAATTGCGCCAGGTGCTCGACGAGGCGCGGGGATCGGGCATTCAGTCGGTGCGCGAGCCGGTGATGGATTACCTGTTCCGCCGTGACGCGACCGGCAACTGACGTCAGCCGGGGTCGGTCCATCGCCGAACCCTGCCCGTCACGCCCGACCAGCCCTCCGGTGCCAGAGCGATGCCCAGTACGCGGTCCGGGTTGGTAGGCGGCGGCATCTCGACACCTTCCAGTCGGTCGAACCCGAAGCGCCCGTAATAGGGTGCATCCCCCACGAGAAGCGCGCGCGCCCAACCCTGTGCGCGCGCGAGGTCGAGGCTGTGGCTGATGAGCAGGCCGCCCAGCCCCTCGCCCTGCCGGGTTGGGTGGACCGCCACGGGACCGAGGAGCAGCGCATCGTGACTCCCCACATGCACGGGCCAGAACCGGATCGCGCCCGCGAGGATGCCGTCACCGTCGCGCGCGGTCGTGGACAGCCCGACGACGGGGTCAACGTCGTCGCGCAGACGATAGGAGGACAGCGCCTCGCGCCCCGGTGCGAAACAGAGGTCGTAGAGTGCTTCGACCTCCCACCAGTCGGCGGGCGTTTCTGGTGCCAGATTGAACAGCGCGCGCCCCCTTCTGTCGGCCTGCCTCCCCGCC
>CXWF01051751.1_pt1 | contig 26952 bp, 30 predicted proteins | sample 468421 | NCBI WGS metagenome assembly CXWF01 (sample SAMEA2620812, study PRJEB7988) | marine metagenome | biome: marine biome (ENVO:00000447); feature: surface water layer (ENVO:00002042); material: "saline water (ENVO:00002010), including plankton (ENVO:xxxxxxxx)" | depth 5 m
TTTCCGGCGGAAAGACCTGGAAGATCGTCTGCATCGCGAGCGGTTGAAGAATGCCGGCGGCGGCGCCCTGGAGCACCCGCGCCAGAATCAGCACGCCCTCTGCGGGCGCGAGCCCACCCAAGATGGAAGCGACGATAAAGACCGATACTGCCAGCATGAAAGTCGCGCGCTGGCCGAGGGTCTCGACCATCCAGGCATTGAGAAGCATGGTTCCGGTCATTGCCGCAAGGAAGCCGGTGGACAGAAGCTGCGCCTTGTCCTGGCCCATACCGAAGGCGCCCATGATGTCGGGTAAGGCCACATTGACGATGGTGGCGGTCAGGATCGTGGCGATCGTGCCCATCATGACCGTTACCGTCACCAGCCAGCGATAGGCTGGGCCGAAGCGGGCGAACAGCCCTTCGATGCTGTCCGGCCGTGGGGCACTAGTCACTTGCTGTGGCCTCCAGCTCCACCATCATGCCGGGCTTGAGTTCGCCGCCGTCTTGCGCGACCGCGATGCGTACCGGAAGCCGCTGGGTGATCTTGGTGAAGTTGCCACTCGGATTGGGGTTGGGCAGCAGGGCGAACTCGCTGGTGGCAGCCTGCCCGACGCGCGCGACCGTGCCCTCGAAGCGTCGCCCCGGCAAGGCATCCACGGTAATCGTGACGGTCTTTCCGGGCCGGAAAAAGCGGATGTCGGTCTCCTTGACGTTCGCCTCGACGCGCACGCGCTCCGGATCGTGCACCATCAACAAACGCTGGCCGGGCGTGACGTATTCGCCGGTGTCCACGAAAACCCGGTCCACCACCCCGTCGAACGGCATGACGATGATGCGGTCTTTGAGATCGAGAGCCGCGCGCTCCCGTTGCGCTTGCAGGCGTTGCTCCTCCGGACCAAGCTCCGCGAGCTGGGTGCGGAGTACCGTGAGTTCCTCGCGCGCGGCTTCGGCCTCGGCAAGGGCGGCGCGGGCATTCTCCAAGTTGGCCTGCGCGCTCAACGCCTGTTGTTTTGCCGTCTCCAGCGCCGCCCGCGTCTGGTCCAGGCGCGCACGGGTGATGGTGCCTCTCGGCGCCAACTTCTCAGCCCGATCATTGTCCTGCCTGGCAAGATCGCGTTGCGCCGCCGCCGCGGCCAGCGCAGCCTCCGCAGCCCTTACCGCTGCCTCTTTGGCAGCGATCCGGCTCGTCGTCTGGCGATCGGTCAGTGCGATTCGGGCCTCGATTTCCTCCCGGCGACGGGCGATGCCAGCGATCTGCGCATCAAGTTCCTGAATGAGCAGACGGCTTTCCCGGTCGTCGATCCGGACCAGCACACCGCCGTTCCGGGCGGCATCGCCCTCGATGACCTCGACGGCCGTGACCCAGCCGGGAACCCGGCTGCTCAGGGCGACAATGTCGGCCGCGACGCGGGCATCCGTGACAAAGACGTGGGTGAACTGCTGATACAGCCACCAGCCCCCGGCTCCGAGAACGATGAGCGCCGCCAGGATTGCGCCATAGAGCCGCCATGCCCGCGCAGGGGCTGGCGGTGAAACAGACTCCGATGCCGCTTCCGTCTCGGTATCCGCGACCGGGGATAGATCGGTCTCATCGCTCTGGCATTCCAGATGACTCATATGCTGATCCATGGCTCACCTGTCCATCCGGGTTTCGCGCACAAGCTGCGTCGCTCTTGGCGGACCGCCCAACTTGCTGGCGATCTGGTCGAAAACCTTCAGACAGGTCGTCACCTCGGTATGGGATATGTCGGAGAAGATTTCTGCGCGCACTGCCGCCGCAGCCTCTTCGATCCGTTCCAGGATGGGGGCGGCCTCTGCGCGCAGGTGAACCGATTTGGTGCGGCGGTCGGCGGCTTCTGTCCGACGCTCGATCAGCCCCTCGGCCTCAAGCCTGTCGAGGGTGCGCACAAGGGTCGGTCCCTGCACCCCGACCGCCTCGGCCAGTTCCCGCTGGGTTACGGATTCGGGCAAGCGAGAGAGATGTAACAGTGTCAACCAGCGGGATTCAGTGAGGCCAAAGGTGGCCAGTTGCCGGTCGATCTCGCCCCGCCACAGCCGGGCGACCAAGCCGATGCGAAAACCGAATTGTTCCTGATCGTCGAGAGGCTTTGTCATCTGATTGCCTGCATGGTTGTCATACCGGTTTATATCTAAAAGATAGCTACCTATCAAATGTTCGGATAGATATAGGTTCCGATGGCTGCACTGTCTACAGCGTCGGCTACAACGCCGGGAAAAGCGTCCCATCCGGAAAGGAGAACCAAGATGTATCGTACGATCCTCATGGCCTATGATGGCAGCCGGCAAGGCCGCGAGGCGTTGCAGCAGGGGACCGAGCTGGCCTCGCTTTGCCGGGCTCGTATCTATCTCCTCGCCGTCGTTGCCCACGAACTGGGTGTGGCGCTTGCTGAGGCGGCAGCTCCCTCAGACTTGCCAGAACGAGAATATCAGGAAGTGCGCCGCCTCCTTACGGAGACCGCCAAGACCTTGCAGGCATCTGGTCTACAGGTCGAAACTCGCTTGGCCTTGGGCAATCCAGCAGAAGAAATCGGGCGCACAGCCCGTGAGGTCGGCGCGGATCTGATCGTCGTTGGCCACCGCGAACAGACCGCGCTGGCGCGATGGTGGCGCGGCTCCACTGGCGCTTCCTTGCTTGCTCACGCGCCGTGCAGTTTGCTGGTTGCTGTGTTGAAGGGAGATCGCGAACAGCGTTGATAAGGCTGGACGCTCTCCAGATTGACACCGGCTTCTTAAGCCGTCGGGTGCCGGTTCGGGGGTAAACGATTCATTCGTGATTTTTCCCCTTCGCGGTCCAGAGCGCCCGCGCATGTTCACCCGCGAGGGCAGGCGCTACCGCTATTATACCTGCTCGATGAAGGCGCGGCAGGGACCGACCGCCTGCACAGGCATGGCCGTTCCGATGCAGAAGCTGGACGATCTGGTCGCCAATCATCTTCAGCGACACGGCCTATCTGAAACCGCGACGCGCAGCGCAGATCGCCAGAACAAACTGACCAACCACCCATCGGCCCGCAAACGCACTGCGGGACGTACGTTAACCATGATTGGCGGACGCGTTGTAGCATTTCTGCCGCAGCCCGCGACGATCTCTTCAGGAAACACGCAGGTCCCAGCGCGCAGGTCACAACGCACCGCATGCCACGCCGCCACCCGGCGCACGGAAAAACCCATTCAAACGCATGAAAATAAAAGGAAATCGCGCTGGCGGAGGGAGAGGGATTCGAACCCTCGATACGGTTACCCGCATACACGCTTTCCAAGCGTGCGCCTTCAGCCACTCGGCCACCCCTCCAGATCGTCCCTAGAAGCGGACGATTGCGGCGGCACTATACGCAACAAAAGCCCCGAAGCAACCGGAGAAACGGGGCCTAGGCCTTTGATCTGTCAAACTTCTTCATACGCTGTGCTTGTTTGGCACACTCGATCCAGCTACCGTTCGGCGGTCATTTTCTATAACACCGCGTTGGGCTGGGGGGCTCGTGTCATGGTCGTTTTCAGGCTTCTTGGATTTCTTTTCATTGTCGCTGCCTTGATGGCGCTGGGCTCGGATGCGTTGCTTTCGCTCGAAAACGGCGAAGTCACCATGCGTTCGTTCAGCGAGCTCTGGGCGCTGCTGCATGAAGGAAGCCGCGATGCTTTCACTGGCTGGGTGAGCTCGGGCGCGCCTGAAGGTCTCAAAATGCCGATCGATGCGGTAATGGGTTTTCCGGCCTGGGGTGTGCTCGGCATCATCGGTATCGTGCTTGCGGGTCTGATCGCGCTGCTCCGCCGCGCCGACTGACCACGCATTGCACCGCCATCGAAAAAGGCCGTCCCGAGGGACGGCCTTTTTCTGTTCCGGAAGGCGGCTGGCGCCCTAGTTCGCGTCCATCTTGAGCGCTGAGATGAAGGCATCCTGCGGAATCTCGACGCGGCCAAACTGCCGCATCTTCTTCTTGCCTTCCTTCTGCTTCTCCAGAAGCTTGCGCTTGCGGGAGATATCGCCGCCATAGCACTTCGCCGTCACGTCCTTGCGCATGGCCGAAATCGTTTCGCGCGCGACGACGCGCCCGCCGATGGCCGCCTGGATCGGGATCTTGAAGAGGTGCTTGGGGATCAGTTCCTTCAGCTTCTCGCACATGACCCGGCCGCGCTGTTCGGCGCGCGAGCGATGCACGATGGTCGCCAGCGCGTCCACCGGCTCCTCATTGACGAGGATCGACATCTTCACGAGGTCACCCGGCTCATATCCTTCGATCTGGTAGTCGAAGCTCGCATAGCCACGGCTCACGGACTTCAGCCGGTCGTAGAAATCGAGCACCACTTCGTTCAGCGGCAGGTGATAGACGAGCATGGCGCGTGCGCCCGCATAGGTCAGGTCGATCTGGGTGCCGCGCCTGTCCTCGCAGAGCTTCAGCACTGCACCGAGAAACTCGTCTGGCACAAGGATCGTCGCCTTGATCCAGGGTTCCTCGATATGGTCGATGCGGGTCGGATCCGGCATGTCGGCCGGGTTGTGCATCTCCTTAATCGAGCCGTCCACCATGTGGAGCTGATAAATGACCGAGGGCGCCGTGGTGATGAGGTCGATGTTGAATTCGCGCTCAAGACGCTCACGCACGATTTCGAGATGGAGAAGCCCCAGAAAACCGCAACGAAAGCCGAAGCCAAGCGCGGCGGATGTTTCCATCTCGTATTCGAAGCTGGCGTCGTTCAGCCGAAGCCTGCCCATCGCGTCGCGCAAATCCTCGAAGTCGGCCGCATCCACCGGAAAGAGGCCGCAGAAAACAACGGGCTGGGCCGGCTGAAAGCCCGGCAACGCCGTGGCGGTAGGACGCTTTTCTTCCGTCACCGTGTCGCCGACGCGCGTATCGGCCACTTCCTTGATCGAGGCCGTGAAAAAACCGATCTCGCCCGGCGTCAGGCTCGCGACATTCTCCTTTTTCGGCTTGAAGATACCGACCTGGTCGATCGTGTAGGTACCGCCCGTCTTCATCATCTTGACGCGCTGACCCTTCTTCATCTCGCCGTCAATGATGCGCACCAGCACGACGACGCCCAGATAGGCGTCATACCAGCTATCGACCAGCATCGCCTTCAGGGGTGCCGACTGGTCGCCCTTCGGCGCGGGCAGCCGGTTCACGATCGCTTCCAGCACATCGGGAATACCGATACCGCTTTTTGCTGAAATCTCGACAGCGTCCGACGCATCGAGGCCGATCACATCCTCGATCTGCCGGCGCGTCCGCTCCGGGTCTGCGGCGGGCAGGTCGATCTTGTTGAGGACCGGCACGATCTCGTGGTTCACGTCGAGCGCATGATAGACGTTGGCAAGCGTCTGCGCCTCGACACCCTGGCTCGCGTCCACAACGAGAAGCGAGCCCTCACACGCTGCCAGCGAACGGTTCACCTCATAGGCGAAGTCTACATGGCCGGGCGTGTCGATCAGGTTCAGCTCATAGGTCTCGCCGTTATTCGCCTTGTATTCGAGGCGGACGGTCTGGGCCTTGATGGTGATGCCGCGCTCGCGCTCGATATCCATCGAGTCGAGCACCTGCTCCTTCATCTCGCGCACGGTCAGCCCGCCGCAAAGCTGGATGAGCCGGTCGGCAAGGGTTGATTTGCCGTGGTCGATATGGGCGATGATCGAGAAATTGCGGATATGAGAAAGGTCGGTCATGGGGCCTACTGATGCTCGGACGGGCCCATATAGCATTGGCCGGAGTTTAAGCCAATTGGCGCCTTCTATCCCTGCCAGTCGGCACGGCGCTTCTCCATCCAGGCCTTGACCCCTTCCTTGTAGTCGGGGTGCTTGATCATCTCCTCCAGAAGCCGCTCGGCAGCCACCACCGCGCCAGCCGCGTCGCGGTGGAGATCGGTATAGACCTGCTTCTTCGTCTCCCTCAGCGAGCCCGGCGAGACACCGTCCGCCATCTTCCTCGCATAATCCATGACATGGGGCATAAGCTCATCAGGCGGCAGCAGCTTGTTGAGGAAGCCCATTTCCATTGCCTCGTCCGAGGTGAAGACGCGGCTCGACAGCAGGATGTCGTTTGCATGCGTCAGGCCGACAATCCGCGGCAATACCCAGGAAAGGCCGAATTCCGCCGGAAAGTTGAAGCGGCCATGGGCGGCGGTGAACTTCGCACCGGGCACGCCGAAGCGCAGATCCGCATAGGCCGCGAGCACGAGGCCGACACCCGCCGCCGCGCCGTTGATCGCGGCGATCACAGGCTTCGTCAGGCCGAAATGATAGGCGAAGGTCGCATCGAACTCGGGCGCAATGCCATAGCCGGGCTTTGCGATGTCATCGCCCGTACCGCTGTCGTAGCGACCCTTTTCGGAATGCCCCTCAAGGGCGGCCATGTCCGCGCCTGCGCAAAAGGCCTTTCCTTCCGGATCACCTGTCACGACGATCACGCGCACTTTCGGGTCCTTGTCCGCTTCCGCCAGCACCCAGCGATATTCGGTGTGCATCCGCCCCGTCCAGGCATTGCGGCGCTTCGGGCGCGAGAGCGTGACGATCGCGATGCCATCCGAGAGATCGTAGCGGATCGTCTTCAGTTCCATGACTTCCCCCTGCCCCGACATGGTTCCGAGCGAGGTATTCTAGCCCCTCAGCGTACCGCCTGTCGCCTTTTCGACCGCCGCGACGATCTTCTTCGACACGGCGTCGATTTCCTCGTCCGTCAGCGTCTTCTCGACCGGCTGCAAGGTCACTTCGATGGCAAGCGACTTTTGTCCTTCGCCGAGTGAGCCACCCTCGAAGACGTCGAAGAGCGATACATCGGTGATGAGCTTCTTGTCGGCGCCACGCGCGGCGCGGATCACCTGATCCGCCGTCACGCTCTCCGCGACAACGAAAGCGAAGTCGCGGCGAAGCGGCTGCAAGTCCGACATGTCGAGCGGTGGCTTCGCGCGCGTTGCCTTGCGCTTCGGCTCCGGGATCGCGTCAGGGAAAATCTCGAAACCGACGATGGGTCCTGCGACATCCATCGCATCCAGCACGCGCGGATGCAGTTCACCGAAATAGCCGATGATGTTTTTCGGGCCGAGACGGAACACGCCGGACCGTCCGGGGTGATACCAGGAGGGGGCATCCGCCGCGATCTGGAAACTCGCAACAGGCGCACCCAGCGCGGAGAGAAGCGCGACCGCATCTTCCTTCGCATCCATCGCCTCGACAGAACCGGCCTTGCCCTGCCAGTGGCGGCCCGCGCCTTGCGGGCGCGCCGTGCCCCGGCGAAGCCCCGTCGCCGCGAGCACCTGGCCCGAGGGCTCATCGCTCTCGAATTGCTGGCCGACTTCGAACATCGCAATATCCGAAACCCCGCGCGCCATGTTGCGCCCCGCCGCCGCGATCAATCCGGCAAGCAGGCTTGGCCGCATATGGCTCATTTCGGCGGAGATCGGATTCGCGAGTTTCAGCGCAGGCGTCGCCTTGCCGCCGCCGAAAAGATCGGCTTCCCGCTCCGCAATGAAGGACCAGTTGACGGTCTCGACCAGTCCGCGTGCGGCGAGAGCCCGGCGCGCGGTGCGTTCGCGGCGCTGGCGGGGCGAGAGCACGGGCTTTGCCACCGCGTGCAAGCGCGGCAGCGGCGTCGATTTCACTTCGGAAAGCCCATGCACGCGGACAACCTCTTCTACGAGGTCCGCGGCCCCGTCGATATCGGGCCGCCAGGACGGCACCGTGACGGAGAGAAGCGCGCCCGCATCCGACACGCCAAAGCCGAGCGCGGTGAGGATCGCCACCGCTTCCGATTTCGGTAGCGAAAGGCCGGTCAGCTTTTCGATACGCGCGGGATCGAACTCGATCACCTTCGATGTGTTGGGCACCTTGCCCGCCACGACAACATTCGACGGTTCGCCGCCGCACATATCAAGGATCATCTTTGTCGCGAGTTCGAGGCCCGGCAGTACGAACTCCGGGTCGACGCCGCGCTCGAAGCGGTAGCGTGCATCCGAGACGATGCCGGTGTCGCGGCCCGTACGCGCCGTGCGATAGGGATCGAAATAGGCGCTTTCGACGAAGACATCCGTGGTTTCTTCCGTCGAGCCGCTTTCCTCGCCGCCCATCACGCCGCCAAGACCGAGCACCTTCTCGTCGTCGGCGATGACAGTGAAATGCGGCTCCATCTCGTAGGTTTTGCCGTCGAGCGCGAGCAGCGTCTCACCCTTGCGCCCGAGGCGCGCGCGGATATTGCCCTTGAGCTTCGCCGCGTCATAGACATGCAGCGGGCGGGCGCGGTCCAGCGAAATGAAGTTCGTGATATCGACCAGCGCATTGATCGGACGCAGACCAACTGCCTTCAGATAAGTCTGCAACCATTCGGGCGAGGGGCCGTTCTTTACACCGCGAATGAGACGGCCCGCGAAGACCGGGCAGGCACTCGCCGCATCCGCCGGGAAGTCGAGTTCGATGCCGATCGGGCTTTCGAACTTGCCTTCGACCGGCGTGAGGTCGCCTTCAAGCAGGCGTCCGAGGCCCGCCGCCGCAAGATCGCGCGCGACACCATAAACGCCGAGGCAATCCGGACGGTTCGGCGTGATCGCAATTTCGATGACGGGATCGTTCCGGCCCAGCACTTCGGCCGCGGGCGTGCCGACCTTCCAGTCGCCTTTCAGGTCGATAATGCCTTCATGTTCGTCGGAGAGCTCGAGCTCGCGCTCGGAACACATCATGCCGTTCGATTCGACACCGCGAATCTTGGTCGGCTTCAGCACCATGCCGTTCACGGGGATCGTCGCGCCGGGCGGGGCGAAGATACCTGTCATGCCGGCGCGCGCATTGGGCGCGCCGCAGACGACCTGCAACTGTTTCACTTCGCCTTCGACAAGCGCCTCGACCTTCAGCACTTGCAGCTTGTCGGCGTCGGGATGAGGGCCGGCTTCCAGCACCTTCGCGACGGAGAAGACCTCGAGCTTCCTTGCCGGGTCTTCGACGCCCTCGACCTCAAGGCCGAGCATGGTCAGCTTCTCGACGATAGCGTCGAGCGAGGCATCGGTTTCAAGCGAGTTCTTCAACCAGGAGAGGGTGAATTTCACGACGAGAGCCCTCCCGCAAGCGTCGGCACATCGAGCGCCGCAAAGCCGTAGTGACGAAGCCAGCGCAAATCGCTTTCGAAGAAAGCGCGCAGATCCGGGATGCCGTATTTCAGCATGGCGAGCCGGTCGAGACCGACACCGAAAGCAAAGCCCTGATATTTTTCCGGGTCGATGCCCGATGCTTTCAGCACGTTCGGGTGAACCATGCCGCAGCCAAGAATCTCCAGCCAGTCGTCGCCTTCGCCGATGCGGATCTCGTTGCCGAGACGTGCACAGCGCACATCGACTTCCATCGAGGGTTCGGTGAAGGGGAAGAAGGAGGGACGCATGCGCAGTTCCACACCTTCGACTTCGAAGAAGGCGCGCAGAAATTCTTCAAGCGTCCACTTCAAATGACCGAGATGCGTTGTCTCGTCGATGACGAGGCCTTCGATCTGATGGAACTGCGGCGTATGGGTCTGGTCGCTGTCGCAGCGATAGGTGCGGCCGGGGCAGACGAAGCGGAAAGGCGGCTCACCCGTTTCCATGGTGCGCACCTGCACGGGGCTCGTATGCGTACGGAGCAGCATCCGCGATCCGTCCGGCTTCGGTTCGAAATAGAATGTGTCGTGCATTTCGCGCGCGGGATGGCCTTCCGGGAAGTTCAGCGCACCGAAATTATAATGATCCGTCTCGATATCCGGGCCCTGCTCCACGGCGAAACCCATATCGGCGAAAATCGCGACGACCTCGTCCCAGACCTGGCTCAGCGGATGTATGCGGCCCGTCTCCAGCGCGGAAGGCCGCACCGGCAGCGTCACGTCGATCTTTTCGCCCGCGAGGCGCGCTTCGAGCTGGAGCTCGTGCAGCGCATCCTTGCGCGCGGCAATCGCATCGGTCAGCCGGTCCTTGAGGCCGTTCAGCTTCGGCCCCATCTCCTTGCGCTCTTCGGGCGACATGCGCCCCAGGCCCTTCATCAGCTCGGAGACGCGGCCCTTCTTGCCGAGAGCGGCCACGCGCACGGCTTCGAGCGTGTCGATATCCACCGCATCGGCAATAGCAGCGGTGAATTCCGCTTCCAGCTTTTCCGGCAGTGTTTCGAGATCGGTGTTGTCGGTCATCTTCTCACCGGCTTCTGATCGTTTCGCGAAAACGCAAGCTCGCTCAAACCACCCGCGCCTGCCTTTCGGCAAGCTCTCGGGTGATATGAGGGAACGGCGTACGAACGATGGTATCGACCGGCGATCCGCCTCACCCCCGAGAGCGGCACGCGCATAATGGCGCGGGCCCCGGACGGGTGATCGGCTCTGATATCGAGGCGGCAGCCCTTACTGGAGGGCCGACTGTGCCTGGGCGACCAGAGCCTTGAAGGCCTCGGGCTCATGGATGGCGAGATCGGAGAGCACCTTGCGGTCCACCTCGATGCCAGCCTTGGCGAGGCCGTCGATAAATCGCGAATAGGTCAGACCGTGCTCGCGAACACCGGCGTTGATGCGCTGGATCCAGAGCGCGCGGAAATTGCGCTTGCGGGTGCGACGGTCGCGATAGGCATATTGGCCGGCCTTCTCCACCGCCTGATTGGCTGTACGGAAGGTGTTTTTGCGACGGCCGTAATAGCCCTTCGCCTGCTTGATGATCTTGCGGTGCCGGGCATGGGCGGTAACGCCCCGTTTGACGCGCGACATGAGAATTCTCCTCGAAAGAAAATGGGACCTAAGCGGTTATTTCAGGCCGTAGGGCGCGAAAATCTTCACAATCCGCCTGGCATCGGGCTCGGCGACGAGCGTCGTGCCGCGCAGATTGCGGATCTGCTTGTTGGTCCGTTTGATCATGCCGTGCTGCTTGCCGGTCTGGCCGCGCTTCACTTTTCCGGTGGCAGTGAAGCTGAAACGCTTCTTCACACCACTCTTGGTCTTCAGCTTGGGCATTTTGCTCTCCGTGTTTTGGGAACTCGCCTTGAAGACCTTGAATTCATTGAAGAATTCGGAAGGTGGCGGGTCCGGGTCTTGGCATTACGGGCGGTCACGGCATGCCCTACAGGCCGGGCCACCCCGAAGCCGCGGATTTATAAGGGAAAAGCCGGGCGCGTCAAGGCTTTGAAGCGCGCTCGTTCCCCGTCCGGGCCTGTGACATAACCGTTCGCAAACAAGGAGGGGCCATGAGCCGCTTTTTCGGGAATGTCTGCCAGAATGGCTATGTCGTGCGCGACATCGAAGCCGCCTATGACCGCGCCATCGCGGCTGGGACGGCAGCGAGCCGGTGAGGCCCGTGCGTTAAGTCACACGGCCCCCACCCCGTTCAGGTCAGGTCAGGTCAGGCAGATCAGCCGCAATAGACCCTGGAAACATTCTCTTCTTCGTCGAGCTCGACATTGAGCCGGTCGGGACGGAAGTCCTCGGTCACCGCTTCACCGGGACGAATCACGCGGATGGTCGCGACGTTTTCGCCAGCCGTGATCTCGCTTTCGGCTTCCGAATAGGCCTTGCCGGTCCACACGCCGAGAGCATCGGCCGCCGCCTGGCAACCAGCCGCCGCCGCGGTATCGGCACCGGCGGCCGCTTCCTCGTCCATCGATATCCCGGTTTCGCCGTCAGCGGGCATCTCGCCGCCGGGCATTTCGCTGCGGGGCATGGTGTTGTCAGCGCCGTTCATCGCAGGCTCGGCATCGCCCGGCTCCGCCGTCATCGGCACGGCGTTTTCGACAGCGGGCGCCTCTTGCGGCGTCGTATCGGCAGCCTGCTCCTCTTCGTTCTGGTCGCACGCGGCAACCGTTACCAGCGCGGCGATCGCCACGGAGCCGAGCAGGTGCTTGACCGAATATTTCATTCTCTCTCTCCCGTTGATGGTGAGCTTCCTCCGGCATGAATGCCGCAGGTTCAGAAAACCCGGCTTTCTGGCTTTTCCAAGGCGTATTTCGCCACCGTTCGGCTTTTTGCGTTCTGGCCGCTCTCCATTAAATGCCTGCCGGCTCTCGTGGTTCCATAAAGGAAGCCTGGAGATGCTGGCTCACCCCGCCGTCCTGTCCTCATACATTTCGTCAGAGGTCCGCTGCCGGATCAGCTTCGAACCGCCTTCACGACCGGGCAGCGTAATCGGGATCGCACTCACCGACGACACCGGCAATTCCTCGTCCAGCACCTTTTCGGCGAAAGGCAATGTTGCAGGTGCCCGGCGTCTCAAGACGAAAGAGATCAAGCTCGTCGATTACAATATTTCTGCCGACAACCCCTTCTCCTTCCTGTTCGGCCTCACCCTCACCTTTCAGCGCCGCGCGAACTAGGTCTTCTCGACAAGCTGTCCGAGCGACTTTTTCACCGAGGGCCAGCTCGCCCCCAGCGCCTCTTCCACCTGTGTCTGCGCGCTGCGCCACAGGGGAAGCGCCTGAGTCAGCTTCCTGCGTCCCGCCCTGGTGAGCGCAAGGCCGAGCGAGCGGCCTTCGCCGCTCGGCGTCGCCTCGATCAACCCCTCATCCTCCAGAAGCTTCACGTTGCGCACGAGGCTGGAGCGTTCAAGCGCCAGCGCATCGGCCAGCGCCGTCAGCGATTTCGCGCTTCCTTCCTCCACTGCGATCAGCAGCGTGAATTGCGTGATCTTCAGACCGACGGGACGAAGCGCCTTGTCATAGGCGCGCGTCAGCTTCCGCGCGGCCATGCGCGCGCGTAGCGCGGCGCAATTCTCACGGACTTCCTGTTCGCTGACCGACTGACCCATTTTTCTACCGAATTTTGTGTAGATACACGATAAGAGCGCAAACCCGGCCACGCAAGCCGCGCGGCCGGGCCTCATGCGGCGCGGATTTATTCCGCCGCACTTGAACTGTTATTCACCTGCGCCTTTTTCACGGAAGCCTCCACCACCGGGATCTCGTGATCCTCAAGAGGCTTCATCCAGTTCTTCCGCTTCAGCGCCGCCTCAATGTAAGGCGCGAGTTCGGCCTGTTTCTTCGCCTCGCGCTCTGCGGCTTCGCGCTTGAATTCGGGCATGACTTCCTTCGCGAAGAGTTCGAGCGATTCGCAGATATGCGTGTGCTTGTTGCGGCCGGCCTGCTGCATGAAGATCACCTGATCGACGCCCGCATCGCGGAAGGCGCGCAAATGTGCGCGCATGTCGTCCGGCGTGCCAATGCCGGTTGCGATCGCATCGGCACGCTTGGCCGCATCAATCACTTCCTGCGTGCGGTTGCCGCGCGCCTTGATGTAGTCGCCCCACATATCGGTGCGGCCCGGCACCGTGTCATGTGCAACGAGCGCGTTCAGCGCATAGCCGAAGAACTCGAAGCCTTCATGGCCCCGGCGGATCGCTTCCTCGCGGTCCTCATGCAGCGAGAAATTCGAGACCATGGCGATGTTTGCATTCACCGAATGGCCGATGGGCCTGCACTCGTCGGACTTGATGATGTCGTAATAGATTTCGGACCACGCCTTTGCCTCTTCAGGATCGACGAAGGAAAAGGCGAGCGCGCCCACGCCCAGCGACGCCGCCACGCGGATCGTGTCGCGGTTGGTGCAGGCCATCCACATGGGCGGATGGGGCCGCTGCACGGGCTTCGGCAATACGTTGCGGCAGGGCATCGAGAAATATTTTCCTTCGAAGCCGGGATAGGGATCGAGCACCATCATGTTGGCGATCTGCTCGCCGGCCTCTATGGCCATGGCGCGCTTTTCCTTTGCGGGAATATGGAAGCCGCCAAGTTCGAGCCGGGTCGCGCCTTCGCCGATGCCGAATTCGACCCGCCCGTTCGACATGATGTCGAGCGTCGCAAGGCCTTCCGCGGTGCGAGCGGGATGATTGTAGTTCGGGATCACCTGGCGGATGCCGTGGCCAAGACGAATATTCTTCGTCACGGAGGCGGCAGCCGCGAGAAAGACCTCCGGCGACGAGGAATGCGAATATTCGTCGAGGAAGTGATGCTCCACCTCCCACGCATGGTCGTAGCCGAGCTTGTCCGCCAGAACGATCTGCTCCAGCGCCTCGTGAAACAGCCGCTGCTCGTCACCCTCTTTCCAGGGCTTCGGCAATTGCAGTTCGTAAAACACTCCGAATTTCATGGACTACTCCTCCCCGATATTTTTTCGACGCCCGTGCGAATTTCCACGCCGCGCGCCTGTTTCATTTTTCAATGGGAAGAGTGTAGACGTCAAAAAGGCGCGGTGCGAGCTTCGCCGCCACGGGGCACCAAAGCCGCTCAGTTCAGAAGCCCGCCGCCCTCAGTGAAGTCCGTTCGGCAGTGCGCCCTCATGATGATCGTGGCGGCGCATCCTGCGGATATCGAGTTCCCGTTCGGCAGCCTGGCGGCGCAGGGCGCTCCTGTCCGTTTCCAGAATGCAGTGCAGTTCCTCGTCGCTATGCAGCCGCAGGTCGACGGGTCCCGTCCGCTCGACGGCAAGACGCATCACTTCCTGCGACTCATAGAAAGAGCGCTTGCGCCGTGTGCGGGTCGTCAGACGCCGCCAAAAATCAGAAATCGACATTTGCTCACCGGCCTTTGCTCGCGGACACAAGGTGCCTTTGAATTCCGGCGTTCCGACCCTGTTGTGAAGCACTCTCGAAAGCGGTGCTTCTTTGCGGTCTTGGGAAAGAGATTGCTGCAATGGTCAGGTTAACACCAGAAGTAAGCTCACGCTAATGAAGGCCTCGCGAATCTATGATGACGCCCACGCAGCCTGCGACAGGTGATAGAGCCGCAATGGAACAAGAACATGATCTCTCACGCCATTTATGTGGCGGCCCTGGCTTTCGCGCCGGAGCCGCTGCACGATTGCGGAGCGAGTTAATGGAGAGGATCAAATGAAGAAGCCGCTTCATGTGGCCCATCGCGGCGGTGCGGGGCTCTGGCCGGAAAACACAATGGTGGCCTTCGAGCGGGCCATCGCGGCGGGCGCCGATGGAATCGAACTCGACGTCCATCTTTCGAGGGACGGGCTTCTCGTCGTCCATCACGACGAAAGCCTGAAGCCGTCCATCGCGCGAGGCCCGGACGGCGAATGGCTCATGCGTCCGACGCCGCTGCTGAAGGATCTCACTCATGCGGAAATGCAGGCCTATGACATAGGGCGACTGCGCCCCGGCGCGCGCTACTCGGCCCGCTATCCCGATCAGGCACCCTCGGATGGTGCTCGCATTCCGCTATTGTCGGATGTCTACGGCCTCGTGAAGGAGAGGGCCAAGGCGGGGTTCCGCCTCTATGTCGAACTCAAGACCGCGCTTCTCGATCTCACGCAGTCGGCGGACCCGCGCACGCTGGCCGATGCCGCCGTTGCGCTCACCCGCGAGCACGGGATGGAAGAAACCGTGACCTTCGTTTCCTTCGACTGGCGTGCGCTTGCCCGGGCAAAGGAACAGGCACCCCATATTCTCAATGCCTTCACGACGCTGCCCTTCTTCCAGCTCGACCCGGAAGATGCCTCCGCCGCGCGCGATGTGCCGGGTTCGCAGGACGATCTCATCCGCCAGGCTTCCGCCAATGGCGCGCCCTGGATGAATGGCTACGACTGGCGCAGCCAGAAGGGCGCGACATTCGCCGAACGGATGCTGCGCGCCATCGCCTCGGGTCCCGCCGATGGCTGGTTCGCATGGGCGGGCGACGTGACGCCGGAAACGATGGCACAGGCAAGGGCGCTCGGTCTCGCCGTCTCCTGCTGGACGGTCGACGAAGAAGCGGAGATGAAACGGCTCGCGGCACTCGGCGTCGAGGCAATCCTTACCGACCGCCCCGACCGGATGGCAAAGGCACTCGGCTGATCCCGAAAGAAAAAGGCCCGGCAATGCCGGGCCTTTCCTCATTCGCGATGCGGCAGCCTCAGCGCGGCGCCAGCACCATGATCATCTGACGGCCTTCAAGGCGGGGGTAGAGCTCGACCTTGGCGATCTCGTCCACCTGTTCCTTGACCTTGTTCAGAAGCTGCATGCCAAGTTCCTGATGCGCCATTTCGCGGCCACGGAAGCGAAGGGTCACCTTCACCTTGTCGCCTTCCTCGAAGAAACGAAGCATGGAACGCATCTTCACGTCATAGTCATGCACGTCGATGTTCGGGCGCATCTTGATTTCCTTGACCTCGACGGTCTTCTGCTTCTTGCGCGCCTCGTTGGCCTTTTTCTGGGCCTGATATTTGAATTTCCCGTAGTCGAGAAGCTTGCATACGGGAGGCTTCGCGTTCGGCGATACCTCGACCAGATCCAGCCCGGCCTCTTCGGCCATGCGGATCGCTTCGTCGGTGGGGATAACGCCGCGCTTCTCGCCCTCGGCGTCAATGAGCAACACGGTCGGCTCATCGATCATGTCGTTTACGCGCGGGCCCTCTTTCGTGGGCGGCGCCTGCATCGGTCTGCGAGCTATGAACACTTCTCCTTCTATCGGTCCGGATGCCTGATTGCGCCCGGGAAAAGGGCATGACACCGGGACAATTCAACCGCCCGGGCGTTCCGCCCTGCTCCCGGCGGTGCCCCACACGGACACCTTCCGGAAAATTCCTGCACAGCTATAGATTTGAAGCCACTCGCCCGCAAGTCAAGAAAGGCGCGGACCTCCGGCCTCGAAGGCCTCTCCGGGCGCTCTTTCGTGCCATTGTGGCCTCGGCCACACACACAAACGCATAAAGCGCGTCGCCCGGCTACCTTCAAGATCATAAATATGGAGTGCGGAGGCCCATGACAAGCGCCGCGCCCGCGCGAGAAAGGCGCCAGCGCCCCGCGCCGCGCCGTCTTCCCAGCTTATATCAGCGAGATCGCCAGCCTTTCGGCGGCCTTCGGGCGTGGTCAGCAGAATCAGGCGGGCCCCCTCATGGGCCGTGCGGATCGCCGCCAATGCAGCGCGCAGATGGTCCTCGCCGCCCGCCTCCAGCCAGATCGCGACCACCGTCCGGCCCGTCTCAGCCACGGTGTTTCGCGATCAATTGCGCATAAATCCCGAGGGTCGCATCGCACATCGCGCCCACCGAATAATGCGCCCGCGCATTTTCGAAGCCCGCCGCGCCCATCGCCGCGCGGGCTTGTGTGCCCATCGCCATCGTCCGGGCCATGGCGTCGGCCAGCGCGCCTGCATCGCCGGGGGCCACGCGAAAGCCCGTCTTGCCCTCGATCACGGTTTCGCGCTGCCCGCCCGCATCCGACACAATGACCGGGCGCGAGGCCGCCTGCGCCTCCACTGCGGTCCGCCCGAAGGGCTCCGCCTTGATCGAGGGCGACAGCACGACATCGCCAAGCGCATAGGCCGCCGCCATGTCTTCGCCATGCCCGACAAGGCGCACCCGGCCCTGAAGCCCTGCCGCCCCGATGGCACTTTCGAGTTCGCCGATATAGCCGTCGCGTCCTTGCGCATCGCCTGCCAGCAGCAACGTGAAATCGCTTGAGCCCCGCTCGACCAGCAGCCGCGCCGCCTCGATGGAAACCAGTTGCCCTTTCCAGCGCGTCAGCCGCGCCGGATGCACGAAGACCGTGCCGGATTGGGCGCCCACGCCCCAGCGCCGCGCCAGCGCCTCAACGCGCGAGGGCGCCACATTTGCGTAGGTTTCGAGGTCGATGCCGCGCGGCACGGTGAAAATGCGGCCTTCATCGGGCGCGTGAACGGCGCGGATGCTTTCTGCCGTATAGGCGGAATTGGCGATCACGGCATCGCCGCGCACCATCACCGAATTATAGAAAACCTTGAGGCGCGGCTTTTCATGCACACGCGAATGATAGGTCGTGACGAAGGGCACCTTGGCGCGCCGCGCCGCCGCCAGTGCGCTCCAGGCCGGCGCCCGGCTGCGTGCATGAACGAGGTCGACGCCCTCGCGTGCGATCACGCGGGCAAGCCGTTCGACATTCAAGGCCATGACGACCGGATTCTTGGAATGCACCGCCATGTCGAGATGTTCGGCGCCCAGCACCGCCAGTTCCGGCACCATGCGCCCGCCCCTGCTCGCTACGAGGGCGCGGCCGCCCGCCGCCACGACCGCGCGCGCCACATCGATCGTGGTGCGCTCCGCCCCGCCGGTTTCGAGCGCGGGCACGACCTGGAGAACCGTCGGGCGGGGCGATAAATTTTCGAAGGGGTTGGCCAAGCCGGGGAATCCCTGTTGGATGCGTGTCGAAAATGACGACTCGGAAAATCCGACAATGACCGACAGCCCCTCTCCCCGCAAGCTTGCACGTCCCGCTTATGAAGGCAGTTCCGGCGAAGAACTCGCCTATCTGGTCGAAGCGCCGGAAACACCGTCTCACGGCACCGGCCTCACCTGGCTCGGCGGCTTCAAGTCCGAAATGACGGGCACAAAGGCCACCGCCCTGGCGGATTGGGCGCGCGCCGCCAACCGTCACCTCCTGCGTTTCGACTATTACGCGCATGGCGCATCGTCCGGCGATTTCCGCAAGGCCACCATCGGGCGCTGGCTCGACGATGCGCTGGCCGCCATCGACCAGCTCGCGCAAGGCCCGCAAGTGCTGATCGGTTCCAGCATGGGCGGATGGATGGCGCTGCTCGCCGCGCTGGCGCGGCCCGAGCGCGTGAAAGGCCTCGTTCTCATCGCACCCGCGCCGGACTTCACGCAGGAACTGATGTGGAAAACATTTTCAGACGAGGTGAGAGAGACGCTCACGCGCGAGGGCGTCTACCGCGAACCCTCCGATTATGACGACGAGCCCTACGAAATCACCATGAAGCTGATCGAAGAGGGGCGGAACCATCTCATTCTCGACAAGCCGATCCCGCTCACCTGCCCCGTGCGCATCCTGCAAGGCATGAAAGACCCGGACGTGCCGTGGCAACATGCGATGCGTCTGGTGGACGCGCTCGACAGTACCGATGTCACCATCAATCTTTCGAAGTCAGGTGATCACCGGCTTTCGACGCCGCAAGACATCGCCCGGCTCACGCAGACGCTCGATACGCTGCTCGAAGAGGTCGAGGGATAGAGGCAGACGTTCAATCCACCTGCGGCAGCATCCGGTCGGCTTTACGGAAATAGGAGCGCGCGAAGTCGAGCAGTTGTCCGTCGCTTGGATGATCGACTGTCTCAATGCCGATGACATGTTCGGCAATGGCGCCGTGCTTCTTCTGCAAACGGTTCAGAAAGCCGAGCTTCGCATTGGCGGGACCGACGATAAGAATTTCGCCCGCCCCGGCGAGCTTTTCGGCCACTTCGTCGAAAAAGGTGCCATCTTCGGATTCGCGCCAGCTTGCCTTGCCCGTGCGCGCCGACTGCTTGCGCGTCGCCTTGTGCTTCACCGTCACCTTGTCGACATTCACATCATCGGCATTGAAGTCGAGAATGCGCGCCTCGTGATGGTCGATCCAGACGACGGCGTGGAAATGTTGGGTCATGCGGCCTCCCTGTGAGTTTCCATCAGTATAACTCTCTTGCGCCTCCCTGCGCTGCGGCAGAATGGCCTACGACGAAACGTCCTTCTCAAAGCGTCGCGAGCAGCGCCTTCAATCCTTCGCGATAGCTCGGATAAGCGAGCGTCACGCCAAGTTCCTCATGCATCCTTGCATTGGAGACGCGCCGGGACGCCATGTAGAAGCTCCGCGCCATGGGCGACAAACCGGCTTCCTCGAAGGGAATTTCGGGCGGCGGGGTACGCCCCAGAAGTTCCGCTGCATAGGCAACGACGACAGGCGCAGGCGCCGGTTCGTCGTCGCAGACATTGTAGATCGCGCCGGGATTGGGCCTCGCCATCGAGGCTTCGAGCACATTCGCGATATCCTCCACATGGATGCGCGAGAAAACCTGCCCTTCCTTCACGATGCGCTTTGCCGTGCCGTCGATCACGCCCTGAAGCTGGTTGCGGCGCGGCCCGTAAATTCCCGCAAGACGAAAAATGTGGAGCGGCAACGCGCTTTCCGCCGCGAGCGCCTGCCATTCGCTCTCCGCTGCGGCGCGGCGGTTGCTTCGCGTCACATTCGGGTCGAGCGGCGTCTCCTCGTTTACCCAGCCGCCCTTGCGGTCGCCATAGACGCCGGTGGTCGAAAGATAGCCCGCCCATTTTATCTGCGGCGCGATCCGCTTCAGAAGGTCGCGATGCGCCGCGAGAACGGGGTCGCCCGCTTCTCCCGGCGGGGTCGAGATCAGCAGATGCGTCACGCCCTCAAACGCGCCTTCTGGATCGGCCAGCGGCTTGTCACCGTCGAAAATGAACGGTTCGATGCCTCCGCCCCTCAGCGTCGAGGCCTTTTCCTCGCTGCGGCAAGTGCCGGCGAGCGCAAAGCCGCGCGCCGCCAGGCGGGCCGCGAAGACCCGCGCGCTGTAGCCGCAGCCGAAACAGAAGAGCTTTCCTTCATCCGGCATCGTTTTCTCTTCCTTTTTTCACTCGCAAAAAAGACGCGGCTTTCACTTGCAAGAAAGAGGCGGCGGGGTAAGGCTGTGCGCCATGAAAAACCAGATCATGCAGCGCCCCGCTTTCGGCCTTCTTCTCGCATCCGTCCTTCTTCTCGCACCGCTAGCGGCGCGCGCGCAAGAGACGCAGGCAAGCCCCGAGAATTACGCGGCCTGCACGGCGCTTGTCGAAAGCGATGCCTCGGCGGCGCTCGGCATGGCGAAAACCCTGAAAGCGCGGGGCGGCGAGGCGGAAGCAGGCGGGACGCATTGCGAGGCGCTGGCGCTGATGAAGCTCGGCCGCGCGGCGGAAGCGGGCGATGCCTTTTTCGATTTGGCCGAGCGGTTGCTGCGAGCCGACGATGCGCTTCGCTCCGATGTCTATGCGCAGGCGGGCGATGCCTGGGCGCTGGCGGGGGAGTTCAACCCCGCCATCCGTGCCTATGACAATGCGATCGCGCGCACACCGGACAGCGCCATTTTTTATGAAGGCCGCGCCCGCGTGAAGGCCCTGGCGGAAAAATGGGAAGGTGCGCGCGACGATGCGGCGGAAGCTCTCGCGATTGAGCCGAATTTCCCCGCTGCCCTGCTGATCCGCGCCGCCGCAAACCGCATACTCGGCTATCCGCGCGCCGCACTGGTCGATGCCAACAATGCCGTCAGCCTCAACCCGCACAATCTCGGCGCCCTGCTCGAACGCGGGCTCGTTCACAAGGCGCTGGGCGACATTCCCGCTGCACGGGCCGACTGGTCTGCGGCGGTGAAATACGCGAAGGCCACGGGCAACGAAGAGGATCCGGCGGCGCTCGCCGCCGCGCATTATCTGAGCCAGTAGCGCCACTCGCCGCGCACGGCTTCATCTTCCTCGGCCTGCGCCGACGTCGCCGCTCGCTCGCGCACCTCATCGGGCGCAAGACGTCCAAGCGCCCAGACCGCCATGGCGCGCACCAGCGGCGACAAATCGTCGAGCAATGCACGCGCTTCTTCCGCCAGTTCCATCTCGCGCGAATTACCGATCGCGATCAGCACATTTCGCACAAAGCGGTCGCGCCCTATGCGTTTGACGGGCGAGCCGGAAAACAGCGCCCGGAAAGCCGCATCGTCGAGCCGCGCCAGTTCCGCCAGCAGCGGCGCCTTCAGTTCCTCTCGCGCATGGAACGCTTCCTCGCGCGTGCGGCTGGCAAACTTGTTCCACGGACAAACGGCCAGGCAATCGTCGCAGCCATAGATGCGATTGCCCATGGGCGCGCGGAATTCGAGCGGGATATGTCCCTTGTGCTCGATGGTGAGATAGGAAATACAGCGCCGCGCATCGAGTTCATATGGCGCCGGAAAAGCCTTCGTCGGACAGACATCGAGACAGCGGCTGCATTCGCCGCAACGGTCGTCATGGGCCTCGTCCGCTTCGAGGTCGAGCGTCGTGAAGATCGCGCCGAGAAAAAACCATGAGCCGAGCTTGCGCGAGACGAGGTTGGTGTGTTTGCCCTGCCAGCCAAGGCCTGCGGCTGCCGCGAAGGGCTTTTCCATCACCGGCGCGGTGTCGACAAAGACCTTCACATCCGCGCCACTCGTCTCGGCCAGCCAGCGCGCCACCTGCTTCAGCCGCTTCTTCACGAGGTCATGATAATCGCGGTTCTGCGCATAGACGGAAATCGCCGCGCGGTCGCGATGTTCAAGCGTCTCCAGAGGATCGTTGTCCGGCCCGTAATTCATCGCCAGCATGATCACGGATTTCGCCTCCGGCCATAATGTACCGGGGTCGGCGCGGCGCGCCGCCGTGTCCGCCATCCAGCCCATCTGCCCGTGACGGCCGAGAGCGAGCCAGCGATCCAGTTTTGCGGGGAGGTCGGCGCGGGCGTCACTACGCGCGATGCCGATATCGTCGAAGCCCGCCTCTTTCGCGCGGAGGACAAGCGCCTCGCGCAATGCCGCCGGGCGGCCTGCGTCAGAAGTCGAGATTGGCATAGAGTTTCGGCGGCGGCATGCCGGCCACATGGTCCGCGAGGATGCCACGAAAGGCGGGGCGCGACTTGATGCGCACATACCAGTCCTTCGCGCCCTGATACTGCGCCCAGGGCACATCGCCGATATAGTCGAGGCAGGAGAGATGCGCGGCGGCGGTGAGATCGGCCAGCGTCAGCACCTCGCCCGCCAGCCAGTTCCGCTCTTCCATCAGGTAGCAGATATAATCGAGATGGTAGCGCAGGTTATGAAGCGCGGCGCGCACCACCGTCATGTCGGGCGCACCGCCGCCTTCCGCCGTGCTCAGAAAGCGCCGCGTCACCTTTTCGAAGATCAGCCCGTCCGATACTTCCATCGCGAATTTTCTGTCGAACCAGTCGATGAGGCGTCGCACTTCCGCGCGCTCCACCGGCTCTTCGGGCAGGAGCTTCAACTCCGTCGATGTTTCTTCGAGATATTCGCTGATCGGCATCGAGCCCGAAATCGGTTCGCCGCCCTCTTCCACAAGCACCGGCACCTCGCCCGCCGGGTTCAGCATCAGAAATTCGTCGCGGCGTTCCCAGTCGCGCTCCTCCACCAGCTCGAAGTCGAGGCCCTTTTCGGCCATGACAAGGCGTACCTTGCGGCAGGCGGGGGAAATCGGCAGATGATAAAGCTGGCGCATGAAATCGCAGGGTCCGCAGGCGTTGTTGCTTGTCGTTATTTCGTGTCGGTGCCGGACGTGCTGCCGGCCGCCAGTTCCTCGATAATCGGACAGTCGGGCCGGTCGTTGCCCTGGCATTTATGCATGAGCGTCGAGAGCGTCGCCCGCATGGCGCGCAGGCTCCCGATCTTTTCGTCGATCTCGGCGACATGGGCCGCCGCAATCGCCTTCACATCCGCGCTGGAGCGCTTGCGGTCGCGGTAAAGCGCGAGCAGATCGCGGCATTGCGCCACCGTGAACCCCAGCGAACGCGCGCTCGCAAGAAAGCGCAGCGTATGTACATCCTCATCCGAATAGGCCCGATAACCGTTCGCATTGCGGTCCGCGCTCTCGATCAGCGCGATGTCCTCGTAATAGCGAATGGTCTTGGCGGGTACGCCGGAGCGCGCCGCCGCCTCTCCGATGTTCATGTTCTCAGCTCGCGTTGATGCGCTCGAACTGCCCGCTGCGGCGGAAACGGTAGAGATAGGTCGGCAGCACGACTTCAAGGGCGGTCGGGTTCACGCCGAGACCACGGAGTGTACGCCCTTCGCTTTCGGCCGCCTCGCTCACCACATTGTCGATGGCAAGCAGCCGCACCTGATCCGGCGTCAGCGGCGGATTGGGAAGGAACTGTGTAAAGAAGGCCATGAATTTCGCCACGAAGGCGGGCACCGGCAGCAGGATGCGCTTGCGCGCGATATTCACCAGCAGGTCTTCCATCAGTTCACGGAAGGTTTTTACTTCAGGTCCGCCGAATTCATAGGTCTTGCATTCCGTGCCATCGCGTTCGACAAGCCGCGCCACGCCTTCCGCCACATCCTTCACATAGACGGGCTGGAGCTTCATCGTTCCGCCGCCGATCAGCGGCAGCGCGGGCGAAAACCGCGCCATTGAGCCGAAGCGGTTGAAGAAATCGTCTTCCGGTCCGAAAACGATGGAGGGGCGCACGATCACCGCCGCGGGGAACGCCTGACGCACCGCCTTTTCGCCCGCTGCCTTGGCGCGGCCATAATCGGACGGGCTCTTCTCGTCGGCGCCGATTGCGGACACATGGACGAGCTTCTTGACGCCCGCTTCCGAGCAGGCACGTGCGACACGGCCCGCGCCTTCCGCCATCACGGCGTCGAAGGTCTGCTTGCCGCTTTCATGCATGAGGCCAACGAGATTGACGACGGCAACCGCGCCGCGCACCGCCATGCGCACGGAGGCCTCGTCGCGAATATTCGCCTGGACGGGCTCGACCTGCCCGACCACGCCCATGGGCCGCAGGTAATGGGCTTCGTTCGGGCGGCGCACCGCCACGCGAATCCGGTAGCCGCGCCGCGCCAGGGCGTGAACGATGTGGCGGCCGAGGAAGCCCGAACCGCCGAAGACCGTCACCATGCCCGCCGTCGGCCGCATGCTCTCCATCATTTCCCGGTCTGCGTTGTCCACGTCCATCTGTCCATGCCTTTCGTCTGAACGTCCCGCCGGTCCCGTTATTCCCGCCGGGCCCCTGCATTCGCCCCCTTGATAGCCTATGCGGGCGGCGCGGCAAAGAGCGTGCAAACATGGCCGGCGCGCTTGTCCTCCATTGACATTGCCTCGGGCCCTATTTAAGCAACTGCGCACGTGCCCAGGTGGCGGAATTGGTAGACGCACCAGCTTCAGGTGCTGGCGCTCGCAAGGGCGTGGAAGTTCGAGTCTTCTCCTGGGCACCATTCCTTTCCCGCGGCGGCTTTCCTCCCTCATGGAATGCCGCTGCTCGCCAGCCCCCGCCAGGGGCCAAGCGGAGCCAGAACATGGCGGTCACGCTGCACAGGGGCGATCTTCCGGCAGACCTCGATTTCGGTTCGAGCGTCGCGGTCGATACCGAAACGATGGGGCTCAAGCCCGAGCGTGACCAGCTCTGCGTGGTTCAGCTTTCGGCCGGCGACGGCAACGCCCATATCGTGCAGCTCGACCGGGGCACCTATAACGCGCCCAATCTGCGCGCGCTGATGGGCAATCAGGACGTCCTCAAGATTTTCCATTTCGCGCGTTTCGACGTCGCGATGATGCAGCGCTATCTCGGCGTCGTCACCTCGCCGGTCTATTGCACCAAGGTCGCCTCCAAGCTCGTGCGCACCTATACGGACCGCCACGGTCTCAAGGATCTCGCCCGCGAACTGGTCAATGTCGACATGTCGAAGCAGCAGCAAAGCTCCGACTGGGGCGCGCGCGACCTCACCGAGGCGCAGCTTGCCTATGCCGCCTCCGACGTGCTGCATCTGCACGAAATCAAGGCCGTGCTCGACGAGATGCTGGCACGCGAGGGCCGCACGGAACTCGCAAAGGCCTGCTTTGCCTTCCTGCCGGTGCGCGCCGCACTCGATCTCGCTGGCTGGCCGGAAGAAGACATCTTCTCCCACTGATCTTCTTCCCGGGAGTATTCCGGCGCGTTAATTGACGCATTATGGCGCTTCCGCGCATACTGACGGCCCGCTTCGGCGGGTATTTTCGTGCCCGTCAGGCGGGCAGGTCTGGAGCAAACAAGGCATGAGCGAGCGATCCGGCGAGGACAGGCCCGGCAAGGACAGGCCCGGCGCCGGAGCGATCCGCAAAAGGCCATCGCGCGCGGCGGGCGCCCAGTCCTATCGCGGCCGCACCGAGCGTCGCGAGGGCCGCTACAGCCGCTTCGTCGCGCTGATGAAAATTGCGCTGCCGCTCGGCGCCTTCGTACTCCTCACCGTCATCCTGTTCTATTCCGGCGTCTTCAGCGGCAAGGACAGCCTCGACACGGCCTTCCGCGAGATCGACACGCAACCCGGAGATCTGCGCATGGTCAGCCCGCACGTGGCGGGCCTGACGGGTGACGGAGCGCCCTATGTCATCACCGCCGACAATGCGACACAGGACCCCTCGCAGCCCAATTTCGTCACCTTCGACAATATCCAGGCCGACGTGCAGGCGGACAGCGAGGAGAACTGGCTGTCGCTGACGGCCTCGCGGGGACGCTACAATTCCGAAACACAGATACTCGACCTCACGCAGAAGATCGACATCTTCACGACCTGGGGTTACGAGATGCACAGTAACGAGGCCACCGTCGATTTCGAGCGGGGGACGCTCTTGAGCGAAACCGAAGTCCAGGGGCACGGCCCCCTGGGCACGTTGCGCGCCGACCGGATGAGTGCCGATCATGCGACGCAGGTGCTTCGCTTCGACGGCGACGTGAAAATGCTGATCCTGCCGGATCGGCCGAGCCAGGGGGAACAAGAGTGAAAGCCCATTCCAAAGCAGGCCAGCCGACGAGGACATCGCAAAGCCGGTTTGGGGCCGGCGCAGTCTGCGCGCTTCTGCTTGCGGGCCTCCTTCACGCGCTTCCGGTCGCCGCACAGGAAAACGTGCTGGGCGGCGGCTTTCGCGCCGATCCCGACCAGCCCATAGAGGTCGAAGCGGATGCGCTCGAAGTCCAGAATGACAGGAAAAGCGCGACCTTCAGCGGCAATGTCCGCGTCGTCCAGGGCGATATCCGCCTGAAATCGGACCGGCTCACCGTCTTTTATTCGGACGGCCAGGCGGGGGGCTCGCGCATCAGCAAGATCACCGCTTCCGGCAATGTTCTCGTCTCCGCGCCCGACAACCAGACCGCGAGCGGCCAATGGGCGACCTATCTCGTCGGCACGCAACAACTCGAAATGGGCGATTCCGTCACCCTGCGCCAGGGCAAAAACATCATTCGCGGCTCGCGCCTCACCGTCGACCTCGCAGGCGGCGCCGCCCGTGTAACGGGTGGAGAAAATGGCGGAAGCGGGCGGGTGAAAGGCCTTTTTCAACCTCCCTCGGAGTAAAAATCCGAAAGAAGGCTTGGTTAATCCCTTCACTTCATACAATTTTAATGCCAAGTGACGTTTGATGGCATTAGTTAATGAGAAGTGGGGTCCTATGACGGGCGAAACGGGGACAATCGGCAAAAGTGAAGCGACCGCGGGCGAACGCCATGGCGGACCGCATCTCGTGGCCGAAAATCCGGGCCTTTCGGTCGAGA
>CXWF01017933.1_pt1 | contig 26609 bp, 32 predicted proteins | sample 468421 | NCBI WGS metagenome assembly CXWF01 (sample SAMEA2620812, study PRJEB7988) | marine metagenome | biome: marine biome (ENVO:00000447); feature: surface water layer (ENVO:00002042); material: "saline water (ENVO:00002010), including plankton (ENVO:xxxxxxxx)" | depth 5 m
CCGATAAATCTTTCCCCCGAAGGGCGTATACGGTATTAAACCCAGTTTCCCGGGACTATTCCGTAGTGAAGGGCACGTTCCCACGCGTTACTAACCCGTCCGCCGCTAAGCCCGAAGGCTTCGCTCGACTTGCATGTGTTAGGCCTGCCGCCAGCGTTCGTTCTGAGCCAGGATCAAACTCTCAAGTTGAAAACCGATTACTCGGTTATCCTTGACGTTCGAACCTCTGCACATCAATTCCAACCGGCTAAGGTTGGAACCGTCTCTGTTTGTTGTGCTTCAGTACCAAAGGTACCGAAAGCCGTCCAAACAGTGAAGCTGACTATCCATCATCGCTAGGGCTCGAAAGCCTTCGCTAGGTAGTTTGATATGCAGTTGTTTGTTCATCGAATGAACCAAACCGCCCACATATCTCTTCAGATACCATCGATTTCAAAGAGCGTAGAGACAAAAACCCGACTGGTGCGCCCTAACTTCTTCGGCGCGCCCGCCTGATCTAGCCTCTAATTTTTTGCCTCGCTTCCCTCTGGAGCGTCGCTCCGTCGTTCCGTCTGGCGTTCCGTTGTGCGCCTCAGCGCCGCCGGTGAGGGGGGTTCTACGGTTATGGGCCGTACCCCGCAAGTGCTTTTTTTCAGAAACATGAGATTTTTTGCCGGAAAGATGTAAGGCACTGTTTTTATTATATCTTTTTGTGTGTTTTTCCTCCTGATACCCCTTGGAGGTCCGGAAATCTTGGGCGCTAACAGCGCCAAATCACCCTCAACCCCCCCTTATCCACAGACTCACCGGGACTCAGAGACCCGTTTCACCCCCGATTCAGCCGTTTCGAGCCGGGAATCTCCCCGTGAATCGCTTGTGAGAGTCGGTGACTCGGTGGAATCGGGGGGTGAATCGGCGGATTTTTGTGGCGCAGGCCCCGATTCAGGGGTGAATCGGGAGGCGATTCATATGCGCCGGGGGCGATTCACCCGGAAATCCGGGTGAATCGGGGGTTTCAGGCGTTCGCTGTCTGGCGGCTGCGCTTCGGAAAGCGAATCCGCACTGCGAGAAGCAGGACGATTCCGACAAGATAGAACACCGGCTCGAGCTGGATGCCCTTGCGCAGGAGCAGGAAGTGAATCCCGCCCAGGATGATCGCCGGATAGAAGAGCTTGTGGATCTGCTTCCACGTCCCGCGCAGTTTGCGCATTGACCAGTTATTCGACGTGACCGCCAGCGGGATGAGAAGCGCGAAGGCCCCCATGCCGATGGTGATGTAGGGCCGCTTCACGATATCGGCCCAGATCTGGCTCCAGATCTGCACGTCGAGAAACAGCCACACCGCGAGGTGACAGACGATATAGAAGAACCCGACGAGGCCGAGCGCCCGGCGGAACTTCACGAGGTTGATCCGGGTGAACCGGAACAGCGGCGTAATCGCCAGCGTCGCGATCAGAACCTGAAGACCGAGGAGCCCGATCTGATGCTCCATCGCCTTCACCGGGTCCACGCCGAGGTTGCCGGTGACACCCTGATAGAAAAGCCACGCGGGCGGCACGACCCCGATCAGGTAGATCGGCCAGGCCGGGATCTTGCGCAGGGCGCCGTTTGTCGTGCGTGCGAACTCGGACATCAGAACTTCTCGGACAGGTCCATGCCGGCATAAAGGCTGGCGACCTGATCTTCGTATCCGTTGAACATGAGCGTGTCCTTGCGGGCCGCAAAGATGCCGCCGCCGATCACGCGTTCCGTGGCCTGCGACCAGCGCGGGTGATCCACGTTCGGGTTCACGTTACTATAGAAGCCGTATTCCCGCGCGTTCGCCTTGTTCCAGGTTGTCGGCGGTTCATCCTCGACCAGCGAGATCCGAACGATCGACTTGATCGACTTGAAGCCATACTTCCACGGCACCACCAGCCGGATCGGTGCGCCGTTCTGTTTCGGCATCGGCTCGCCATAGATCCCGGTGGCCATGAGGGTGAGCGGATGCATCGCCTCATCCAGCCGCAGACCCTCGACATAAGGCCATTCGACGACCGGGAACTTCACGCCCGGCATTTCCTCGGGGCGATAGGCCGTCTCGAACGCCACATACTTGGCACCCGACTGAACACCCACTTTTTCCAGAAGCTGGTTCAGCTCGAACCCGTTCCACGGGATCACCATCGACCAGGCTTCCACACAGCGGAAGCGATAGATGCGCTCCTCGGTCGTCATGCCCTCGGTCAGATCGGCATAGAAATAGGTGCCGGGGCGGTCGACCAGCCCGTCCACTTCGATGGACCACGGGTCGGTGGTCAGCATGTGGGCGAACTTGGCCGGATCTTCCTTGCCGGTCCCGAACTCATAGTAGTTGTTGTAGTTGGTGATCTCTTCGAACGTATTCGGCTCGAGCTCGTTTTGTGCGAGCGCCGGGGCCGCGATGCCGCCGGCCATGAGGCCCGCCGCGCTCGCCATGATCTGCCGGCGGTTCATGTAAAGTGCTTTCGGCGTGACGTCGTCACGGGTCAAATCGGGTTTGTATCCCATCGGGTCCTCCATCGTCCTTCTTCTCCCGTCTTACGGAAGGAACGAGACGCGGCCCAATAAAGGTGCATCACGATAGCGCGTGAGTACTGTAACTCGGGTATATCTCGTTCATCGGGATCGAACGCCCATCACCCTGCACGATCCGCACATGCCGCCGCCGCATCTGGCGCGGCTCCGCGACACCAACGGAATGGGCGATCGTCTCGACCTCGCGGATCATGTTGCGCGCGAAACTCGCCACCTTGGTCGCCTTGTCCTTGGGCACGAGTCCCTTCTGCAAACGCGGGTCGTGGGTGGTGACGCCGGTGGGGCAGGTGTTCTTGTTGCACTTGAGCGCCTGAATGCAGCCGAGGCTGAACATGAAACCGCGGCCCGACACGACGAAATCCGCCCCCGCGCAAATCGCCCAGGCCACGTCCGACGGGTTCACCATCTTGCCCGACGCGATCATGCGGATGCGGTCGTGCAGCCCCCGCTGGTCGCGAAGATCGACGATCCGGGGCAACGCCTCGCGGATCGGCATCCCCACCAGGTCGATCAGCGGCATCGGCGCGGCCCCGGTGCCGCCCTCGCCCCCGTCGATGGTGATGAAGTCCGGCGCGGAGTCGGGACCGCGCCGCATGATGCAATCGAACAGGTCCGAGAACGGGTCGACCGCGCCCACCACCGTCTTGAACCCGACGGGCTTGCCGGTGACCTCGCGGATATGGGCGATCACGTCGAGCAGATCGTCCCAGTCGTCGATCTCCTCATGTCGGTTGGGCGACTCGCTCGCCTCACCGATGGGGATACCCCGGATGCGCGACACCTCTTCGTCCACCTTGGCCGCCGGAAGGATGCCGCCCTTGCCGGGCTTGGCCCCCTGCGCGAGCTTCAGCTCGAACATCTTTACCTCGGGATGCGCCGCCACATTGCGCAGCATCTCGTCCGACAGCTTGCCGTTCGCGTCGCGCACCCCGTATTTCGCGGTGCCGATCTGATAGACGATGTCGCAGCCCCCCTCGAGGTGATAGGGCGCCATGCCCCCCTCGCCGGTGTTCAGCCAGACCCCCGCCTTCTTCGCCCCCATCGACAGGGCGCGCACGGCAGGTTGCGACAGCGCGCCATAGGACATGCCGGAAATGTTGAAGAAGCTCGGCGCCTCATAAGGCTTCGCCGCCGTCGGCCCGATCACGATCGGCGCGGTCTTGGCATACTGGAACCCGAGCGGCGGAAAGGCCGCGTTCACGAAGATCGTCGTGCCGGGCATCGAGATGTTTCGGGTGGAGCCGAAGGCGACCGTGTTGTCCTTGTCCGACGCGGCCCGGTAGACCCAGTCGCGCTGCGCCCGGTTGAACGGCATCTCCTCGCGGTCCATCGCGAAGAAGTATTGCCGGAAGAATTCCCCGAGGTTCGTGAAGATATGGCGAAAGCGCCCGATGACCGGGTAATTGCGCCGCACCGCGTCCGCCGTCTGGAACTTGTCCACGAACCACCAGAGCAGGACGATCAGAACGCCAAGCCCGATCAGGAAGACAAAGAACATCGCGAGATATTCAAGGATCCAGAACGTCGTGGTCATGTCGTCCATGTCGCCCTCCCCGGCGTGCGCCTATTCGGCCGCGACCTTTTCCACCTGCGACGCATGGATCAGCAGGTGGTTCTTGTTGAGCCTGTAGCGTTGCACCGTCTTGTCGACGACGTAATCGCGCGCCTTGGCCCAGGCGAAGAAGTCGTCCTCATTCTCGTTGTCCACTTCGACGAGCAATGTGGGCGTGTGGGTGGAAATGGTCTGCTCCAACCCCGAGAGCGCCATCATCTCCATCCCCTCGACATCGATCTTGATAAGGTCAGGCGTCACGCCTTCCAGCAGGACGTCGCCAGGCACCACCATAAGATCGCCCTCGCCCGACAGCATCTTGGCCCCGCCAAGGTTGCGCTCGCGCTTCTGCATCGCATAGCCCTCCTCGGCCTTGTCCGACAGGCCGACCCCCAGCTTGGCGAGGTCGAAGACATCCTCCAGCCGGTTGATGAGGACATTATGTATGAGCAGGCGGTATGCCAGCAGGTTCGGCTCCACCGGAATGACCCGGCCGGCCTTCAGGATGAGGGCCGCATATAAGGAGTGGTTGCCGACGTTCGCCCCGATATCGACAAAGGTGCCGCCCTCGGGAAACAGCCGCTTGAGGTCCTTGAGCTCCTTTTGCTCATAGAACTGGCCGCGGCGGTGGTTTCTCTGGATCGGGTCGTTGACCATGTCCACGCAGAAACTCACCCGCGTCTCCTCGATCAGCGTGTGGATGATGGTCACATCATGCGCGCGAAACGGTTTGCCGAATTTGATCTTGCGGAGAATGCGTTCGACTTCGGGGCTCATCTCGCCTCCAGCTTGCTCGTGCCGCCGGGGTCTCATGCCCCGTTTGCGGCGATCATGCCGCGCGCGAGTCGCAGGAACAAGGGAAATCCGGCTGGCCCGCCCCCGGCAGTATCCCGCGCGTATGAAAAAGCCCTGAAGATCGGCAAAGCCCGGCCAGATACGCCCGCCCGGATCGGTGCCTGTCCGCCACATGGCGAAAGCCCGCCTTTGACGGTCCGGTTTCCGCCGCCCCCGCGCGGCCCTTTTCGCGGCCCGGCGCTCAAATCCGCCGCCTTGCCTCGCGACGGATGCGCGGGCGCCCCGGTCATGTCCCTCTCGCCTCACCCGCAAGAACGGGACCACACCAACAACGGAGACAGACATATGAAACTCGCAAATCTCGCCATCGCCGCTTCCCTCACCATCGGGTCGGTCGCCATCGCTCAGGATGTCATGCCGATCGACACGGACGGAGACGGCATGGTCGCCCCAGAGGAGCTGATGGCCGCATTCCCGGACGTGAACGAAGACGTCTTCACGGCCGCCGACACGAACGGCGACGGGATGCTCGACATGGAAGAGCTCGCGTCCGCCCAGGAAGACGGGCTCATCCCCGAGGACGAGGCCTGACCCCGACCTCGCCTCACCGAGCGGCCCCTGCCTCCCCCCGGTGGGGGCCGCTTCAGTAGTTGAGCCCGGCGCGCTGGTAGATGAATGACAACAGCCACGCAGGCCCGATCAGCAGGAACTGCACATCCTTGAAGAACGACGGCTTCTTGCCTTCGACCTTATGCCCCCAGAACTGTCCGACCCACGCCAGCACGAACAGGATCAGCGCGGTCGCCCAGATCGGCAGCGGCACGACAGTCTCCAGAAGCAGGATGATGAGGTAGCCCGCGATCAGCACGATGACGAAGCCCAGCGCGAGCGGCGGCGACAGCATCGCGTAGTAGGCCAGCGCCGCAATCGCCACAGGCCAGAGCAGGTTAACACCCGCGACCGGCGGGATCGCATAGATCAGCGCCATGACGCAGACGAAGATCACCGGCACACAGATCCAGTGGACCTTCTTGTTCGTCTCGTTCTGATGGCTTTCACCGTATTCGGCGAGCAACGCGTCGACTTTTCGCATATCGGCCCCTCCCTGCTGCAAGCCTAAGACCAGTCCGGCCTGTTCTCAAAGGCCGTAGTATTAAGGTGGCGTCACGTCAGGATTGAAGGGCGGGCCGGACCGGTGATGTGAGCATCGGCCAGTTTGAGCCGACGCAGGCGATATTCCGCCCTATTTTTCAGGAACTTATAGCGAACTGAGCAAGCCAGTCCGCCCCGCCTCGCTTTCCCTCTTTCCAACGCCGCGCGCACGCTGAATATCGCCCTGCGCCGCGCGTGCGGCGTAACCTTATTGTGGAGACACACATGAAGTCGCTGAAATTCACCCTTGCCGTTCTCGTGCTGACAACGGGAGCCGCCTTTGCGCAGGATCTCGACGCCGACGGCGACGGCTCCGTCACCTATGAGGAAGCCACCGCGCTCTACTCCGGCATGACGGAAGAGGATTTCGCCGAAGCCGACACCAATGACGACGGCGTGCTCGACGCGGACGAAGTCGCGCTGGCCGAAGAATCCGGGCTTTTCGCTGCTGATTGACCCGGTATAGCCCGGACCCCCATCTCCCGGGCAGGACGCCCCCGCCGGTTAAACGGCGGGGGTTTTCGTTCGGTGGGTCAGCCTTTTGGCCCGATCCCGTCGAACAGGATGGCCAGCATCCCGTCCACTTCCGCCGCGTCGTCCCAGTCCCGCTCGGGCTGGAGGATCGAGCGATGGATGAAATACCCGGCGATGAGCGAGCCGACGGTGCGAAAGAACCGCTCCCGGTCGGTTGGCGTGACCGGCCCCATGATGCCCACGACCTCGGTCAGTTGTTGAAACAGCGGCGTCGCCTCGGCCACGATCAGGTCCCGCAACTCGCGGTTCACCAGCGCCTCCTGAAACAGGATACGCACGAGCGGCTCGTAATGGGTCATGAAGGCGAGCCGCGACAGCATCACCTCGCGCAGGATCAGCCGGGGCTCGTCCCGGTGCTGGTCCAACAGCGCGACCGCCTGCTGCTCGGCCGCCGGGGTCAGGATGTGGCGGATCACCGGCGCGGCCAGCCGAAGCAGCAGGTCACGCTTGGTGGGGAAATGGCGAAAGATCGTCGCCTCCCCGATCCCCGCCCTCTGCGCGATCATCTTGGTCGATGTGCCGTCGAACCCCGTTTCGGAAAAACAGTCCAGCGCGGCGAGGATCGCGAGGCGCTTTTTCGGCGCCATGCGACCCTCCTCCTTCTCGACAGCTTCGACAACCGCCTTCGCGGCTTCTGTTTCCAAATGACTCATTCAGCCGTTTCTGGCAGGGATCGCAGCCTTGATCCAGATGAGGACGAGTCCGACGACCGCAATCGTGCCGATGAGCATCACCGGATACGCAAGGTCGACCCCATGCACCGCGCCCCGGTAGGCCGCCCCGATCCGCTCCAGCCCGGCCCAGCCGGTGAGCGAAGCGAGCCATTCCGGCGCCGCCGCCGCCGGGGCCATCACGCCCCCGATGGCCGACTGGTAGAAGGCGAGCGGCAGGAGGATCGCGATCATCCACAGGCCCAGCAGCGACAGAAGGCCGATGAACCCCCAGGTGAGGGCAAGCGCGGTGGGCCAGACCACGGCCCAGGCGGGCAGGAAACTCTCCCACCCCGCCGCGGCGCCCACGACCAGCGCAAGGCAGAGCGAGGCGACGCCGGTGATCGCCACCGGCAGGATCGTCCGGGTCATCGCCGCACCCCCGCGCCCCTCCATCGCCCGCGTCGCGAGCGTCATCATGATCGCGCCCACCAGCGCGGCGAGCCAAGTGGTATAGAGCATCGCGAAGGGCGCCTGGAGTTTCGCCATCGGCCCCATCTCACCCAGCGGCGTCACCGTGGCGGCGACCGGCATTTCGCCGCTCGGCATCTGCCCCTGCTCCATCGCCAGCCGCATCGAGGCGACACCGGCGGACATGGCAGCGGGCAATATGCGCTCCAGCTGCTGCGCCGTCTGGACCTCCGCAATCGTCGCGGCGGGGGATGTCACGATCTCGAACTGCGCCTGCGCGCCCTTGAACGCCTGCGACGAGAAGTCCGGCGGAAAGACGAGCACGACACTCACCTCACCCGCCTCCAGCGCGGCCACCGCCGCATCCCGCGCCGGATAGGCTTCGGTGCGGAACGGAAGCTGACCGCCAAGACCCGACAGCATCCGCTCGGACACCTTGATCGGCGGCATCGGCAGCCCCTCGTCCTGGTTCACGATACCCAGCGTGACGGACTGGGCCGAACGGGCCGGGTCCATCGGTGCGGTCAGGTTAAAGACCGAGAACAGGAGCATGATCGCCACCGGCACGATCAGCGCCTGTTTCGCCATCGGGGCGGAGATGAAGGATGAAAAGAAAGTCGCCATTGTGAGCCTCCCGAATGATGCGAGTGTTCACTCGCATTTGCATGGGAGTGATTACTCGCATTTCTCGGGCCGGTCAAGACAAACGAAAACGGGCGGGGTCTCCCCCGCCCGTCACAGCTCTCGTGTCTGGCCTTTTAGTGAACGACGGCGTCATCCGGCTTGGGGTTGTTCGAGTTCCCCACCCGATCCCCGATGATAAGCCCGTCCGCCCCGGCCGTGACCGGCAGCGTCTCGCCATCCAGCACCTCACCCGAGAGGATCATCTCGGCAAGCGGGTCCTGCAACGCCTTCTGGATCACCCGCTTGAGCGGGCGGGCACCATAGACCGGGTCATAGCCCTGATCGCCGAGCCAGACCTTCGCGTCATCATCGACCGAGAGCGTGATGTTGCGCTTGGCCAGACGCTTGGCGAGCAGGCCAAGCTGGATCTCGACGATGCCCGACATATCCTCCCGGCCCAGCCGGTCGAAGATGATGGTCTCGTCCAGACGGTTGAGGAACTCGGGCCGGAAATGCGCCCGCACCGCGTCCATCACGTCCTGCTTGGCCTTCGACGCATCCGCGCCGTCCGGCAACTGGCTCAACGCCTGCGCCCCGAGGTTCGAGGTGAGCACGATCAGCGTCTGCTTGAAGCTGACCGTCCGCCCCTGCCCGTCGGTAAGCACACCGTCGTCGAGCACCTGAAGCAGCACGTTGAACACGTCCGGGTGCGCCTTTTCGACCTCGTCGAACAGGACGACCTGATAGGGCTTGCGCCGCACCGCTTCGGTCAGAACGCCACCCTCGTCATAGCCGACGTAACCCGGAGGGGCACCGATCAGCCGGGCCACCGAGTGCTTCTCCATGAACTCCGACATATCTATGCGCACCATCGCGCTGTCGTCGTCGAACAAAAACTCGGCCACGGCCTTGGTCAGCTCGGTCTTGCCCACGCCGGTCGGCCCGAGGAAGAGGAAGCTGCCCAGGGGCCGCGCCTCGTCGTTCAGCCCGGCCCGCGCACGCCGCACGGCATTGGCCACCGCGCGCACCGCCTGATTCTGGCCAATGACCCGCTTGTGCAGACCATCTTCCATGCGCAGGAGCTTGTCGCGTTCGCCTTCGAGCATCTTGGAGGTCGGGATACCCGTCCACCGCTCGACGACCTGCGCGATCTGTTCCGGGCGCACGGCCTCTTCGACCATGATGTCGTCCTCGACGCTCTCGGCCTCGGACAGCTTGCGCTCCAGCTCCGGGATCACGCCGTAGGACAGCTCACCGGCCTTCGCGAGATTGCCCTCACGCTTGGCCGAGTCGAGCTCCGCACGGGCGCGGTCCAACTGTTCCTTGAGGTCTCGGGCGCCCTCCAGCTTGGCCCGCTCGGACTGCCATTTGGCCGTCATGCCAGCGGATTCCTCCTGAAGCCCGGCAAGCTCGGATTCGAGCTTTTCCAGCCGGTCCTTGGAGGCCTTGTCGTCTTCTTTCTTGAGCGCCTCGGCCTCGATCTGAAGCTGAAGGATATTGCGGTCGAGCTGGTCAAGCTCCTCGGGCTTCGAATCCACCTCCATCCGCAGACGGCTGGCGGCTTCGTCGACAAGGTCGATCGCCTTGTCCGGCAGGAACCGGTCGGTGATGTAGCGGTTCGACAGGGTCGCCGCCGCCACGAGGGCCGAGTCGCTGATCCGCACACCGTGGTGCAGTTCGTACTTCTCCTTGATGCCCCGCAGGATCGAGATCGTGTCCTCGACCGTCGGTTCGTCCACCAGCACCGGCTGGAACCGACGGGCGAGCGCCGCGTCCTTCTCGACATACTTGCGGTATTCGTCGAGCGTCGTGGCACCGATGCAGTGAAGCTCCCCACGCGCGAGCGCCGGTTTGATGAGGTTCGCAGCATCCATCGCGCCATCGGTCTTGCCGGCCCCGACGAGCGTATGCATCTCGTCGATGAACAGCACGATCTCACCGGCGGCGGCGGTGATTTCGTTCAGCACGGCCTTGAGCCGCTCCTCGAATTCACCGCGATACTTCGCACCGGCGATCAGCGCGCCCATGTCGAGCGCGAGCAGCTTCTTGCCCTTGAGGCTTTCAGGCACGTCACCGTTCACGATCCTGAGGGCAAGGCCCTCGGCAATGGCGGTTTTACCGACGCCCGGATCACCGATGAGGACCGGGTTGTTCTTGGTCCGGCGGCTCAGGACCTGCATCGCGCGGCGGATTTCCTCATCCCGCCCGATGATCGGGTCGATCTTTCCGTCCTCGGCCGCCTCGGTCAGGTCGCGGGCATACTTGTTGAGCGCTTCATAGCTGTCCTCGGCGCTCGCGCTGTCGGCGGTGCGGCCCTTGCGCACGTCGTTGATCGCGGTGTTCAGCTTCTGCGCTGAAACAGCCCCGGCCTCCAGTGCCTCCTTGGCCTTGGATTTCACCAGCGCCAGTGCAGTCAGCAACCGCTCGACCGGCACGAAACTGTCGCCCGCCTTCTTGGCGACCTTTTCGGCCTCGTCCAGCACGCGCGCCGTGGCATTGTCGAGATAGACCTGCCCCGCATCCCCGGTCACGACCGGGATACGGCCGACAGCGGCGTCCACCGCCTCGACCACGCGCTCGGGCGACCCGCCGGCCTGACGGATCAGGTTGGCGGACATGCCTTCTTCATCATCCATGAGGGCCTTGAGCAGATGCTCGGGCGCGAGTTTCTGATGGTTCTCGCGCATCGCGATCGTCTGGGCGGCCTGAATGAACCCGCGCGACCGTTCCGTGAATTTCTCCAAATTCATCGTCTTTTCCTTTCTCCAAGCGCCCCATGTCTCGTGGTGCCCGCTCTGCGGCACACCCCTGTCAGGGCCTCGCGCTATAAATGGGGAGACGGGGCGCGCCTCGCAAGACTGTGATCACAAAAAGTCGCAGCACTTCCTTCAGGTTTCAGAAACTGAAAACGAACCGAAAATTCATGCCTTTCGGTCACTGTCCGCATCGAGGGGGCAAAGGACCGAGTATGAAAGTCACCAACATCGACATCCGCGATCTGAACTGGGACGATCGCACCCGCTGCTTCCGCGGCTCCGTTTCCATGACCATGATTCCGGGTCACGACGGCCGACCGCGCAACGTCAATTTCATCTGTCAGGCGCACCGGGCGCCCGACTGCCCCTCGTCGCTCATCACTTACGATTTCGTCACCCATGCGCTCGAACAGGCCCGCGCCATGCCCGGTTTCCGGCGGGGGGAGGAGCAGATTTCGGTCGACATCACAAGCGCGGTGGGCCGCCTGCCCCTGTCTCCACGCGCGGCTTCGGCATAGCCCTGTTCGCGCGCCGGTTCCGTGCTATCCTGTCCCGACAGGGGGTGTCATGGCGACCATCGCGGACATTCGGGCAAAGTCCGGCTTGAGGCAGATCCTCGAGGGTCAGCCTCAGCATGTCCTTCTGGCGGTGCTCCTGACCATCGGGGCCGTCGCCCTCATCGCGCCCGTGCCCGATGCGCCCCGCCTCCTCGGCCTCACCGGCACCGGCTGGGCCACGCTGTCCATCGCACTCGCGCTGACCCATCAGGTCGTGGTGGCCTTGGGCTTTCGCCTCCAGCTTCACCGGGCGCTTTTCACGCGGCTGTTCGGCGCCCGCGACCTTGCCATCTGGACGGCGATCTTCATGCCGCTCCTCGCCGCACGCCCGATCACGCTGATCCTGACGGGCTGGGCGGACACCGTTCCGATCACCGGCCTGCGCTGGCTGGAAATTCCCCTCGGCCTCGCCCTTCTCGCTCCGGCCATCTGGGGCATGCACTCGACCCTCGTGCATTTCACGCTCCGCCGCGCCGTCGGCGGCGACCACTTCCGCGAGGAGATCCGCGCCCTCCCCCCGGTCCGGGGCGGCGTGTTCGACCATACCGACAATGGCATGTATGGCGTCGTCTTCCTGGGCTTCTGGGGCATCGCGCTCCTGTTCGGATCATGGAACGCGCTGGTCGTCGCGGCGTTCCAGCACGCCTACATCTGGGTCCATATGTACGCGACCGAAGCCCCCGACATGCGCCGCCTCTACGGCCCTTGACCTGCGCCGGTCGCCTGACCAAAAGGGCCGAAACCGAAAGGACGTGCCATGACCGATACGCTCTCGAAATCCGATGACCGCCTGATCGTGGCGCTCGACGTGCCCAACGCGCTCGCCGGGCTGGAACTCGCGCAGCGGATCGGTGATCCAGTCGGGTTTTACAAGATCGGGCTGGGGATGCTGACCGGCGGGGGCCTCGCGCTCGCCCGTGAACTCATCGACGAGATGGACAAGCGCATCTTCCTCGACATGAAGCTCTTCGACATCGGCAACACGGTCGAGGCGGCGGTGAAAGGGCTCGCCCATTACGGCCTCGACTTCCTCACCGTTCACGGCGACCCGCAGGTCGTGCGCGCGGCGCAGGAGGGCAAGGGATCGTCCGACCTCAAGATCCTCGCGGTCACGGTGCTGACCTCGCTCGACCGCGACGACCTCGACCAGATGATGATCACGCCCGGCGACGTGCAGGAGATCGTGGTGGAACGCGCCCGCCGCGCGATGGCCGCCGGGGCGGACGGCGTGATCGCCTCACCCCATGAGGCCGCGATGATCCGCGCGCTTCCCGAGGCGACCGGCAAACTGATCGTCACGCCGGGCGTCCGACCCGCAGGGGCCGAAACCGGCGACCAGAAACGCGTGGCGACCCCGGCCAAGGCCATCTCGGACGGGGCCGACCACATCGTCGTGGGCCGCCCGATCAAAAGCGCGCCAGACCCGCGGTCCGCCGCCGAAGCCATTCTTGCCGAGCTGCCCTAGAGGGATTCCCCAGCGGAATTCTTCGCCCTTCATGGTATCCTCGGGTCATTGATCCGAAGGACATTGCCATGACCCAGCCCGATACCGGCCTTCGCGAAGAGGCTCAGAACGACCTCGTCCTCGAATACCTCAACGTCCGGCGCGCGCTCGGCTACCTCGGCTTTCTCCTGCCCGCCATGCTCATCGCCTACGCGCTCACAGCGAAGGGCACCTTCGCCCCTTCGATCAGCGAGTTCTATTACACCCACATGGGCGACATCTTCGTCGGCATCATGTGCGCCATCGGCGTGTTCCTGTTCACCTACAAGGGCTACGCCCGCCGCCCGGAGAAGGGGGAGATCCTGTCGGACCGCTGGCTGTCGCGCATCGCGGGGGCCTTCGCCATCGGGGTCGCGATATTTCCCGTGCGGGTGGAGGCCCCGATGCTCTGCACCGAGGAGGGCATAAACCTCGGGATCGAATGTCACCCGAACCTGTTTCACTTCGGCTCGGCCACCGGCTTCTTCGCCGCTCTCGCGATCCTGTCGATCTTTCAGTTCACCAAGGGCGACCGGGACGAGGAGGGCCGCATCCGCTGGACCGGCGACAACCTGATTTTCGTGGGCTGCGGCGTGGTCATGATCCTGTGCCTGCTGGCGCTCGTGCCCTACGTCCTGATCGACGCCGCGACCGAGGCGCTCGCCCCCTGGAAATACATGTTCGTGATGGAGACGGTCGCCTGCGTCGCCTTCTCGATCTCATGGCTCGTGAAGGGCAAGCAACTCGGCGCGATCCGCACGGCGGTGGGCCGGATGGCCCCGGCGGGTGTCAGTCCTGATTGATGTCGCGGTGAAAGGTCTGCGTCTGGCCTTTGCGCACCCCGAAGGCCCGGCGCAGCACGATCCAGACGACGACCGAGAACACGGCGAAGATCACCAGCGACACCGGCAGGCTGAGGACAAAGCCCAGCGCGAATATGATGCCGACCAGCGCCGCGCCCAGCGCGAAGCCGACGAAGATGAAGCCGGGGGCGAACAGTTCGAGGATCGCGAGGACGAGCGCCGCCGCGATCCAGACCCACCAGATTTCCCAGATCATCATGTCGAGCGTCCTTTCAGCATCCCGAAGGCATTCTTGAACGCATCAACTGCATCGGCGGGGAGCAGGATCATCTGGTTGCCCGGCCCGTCACCCACCTTGGTCAGCGCCTCGACCTGCTTGAGCGCCACCTGGTATTGCGCGGCCTCCAGCCCGTTATCGGCGATGGCCTTGGCCACGACCTCGGTCGCATAGGCCTCAGCATCCGCCTGAATCCGCCGCGCCTTGGCGATCTGTTCGGCCGCGTAAAGCTCGGCATCCGCCGACAGCTCCACCGCCCGTTTCTTGCCTTCAGCCTCGGTCACCTGCGCACGGCGGGCCCGTTCGGCGTTGAGCTGCTGGAGCATCGCGTCGCGGGTCGCCTGATCGAGGTTCACGTCGAGGATTTCCGCCCGCGTCACTTCGATCCCCCAGGCATCGACCGCATCCTCCACCTGCGCCTTGATCCTTAGGATCAACTGCTGACGGTTCGACTGGACGTCGTCGAGGTCCATCATCCCGATCTCGCTCCGCACGATCCCGGCGACGGTGGTGGAGATCGCCCCGTCCACGTCACGGATTCGGTAGACGGTCTTTTCCGGGTTGAGGATGCGGTAGAACACGCTCGTATCCACCTGCACCAAAGCGTTGTCGCGGGTGATCGCGTCCTGGGTATTCGTCGGCAATTGCCGTTCGAGGATCGACACCTTGTGGCGCACACGGTCGAGGAAGGGGATGATGAAGTTGATCCCCGGCCCGAGCACGCTTTGCAGCCGCCCGAACCGCTCGACCACGAACTTCTCGGACTGCGGCACGATCCGCACACCCAGAAAGACCGAAACGATCAGGAAGATGGCAACCAGCAGCAGGACGATGTTAGCCCCGACAAACTGAGACAGGAAATCCTCGGGGGTCATAGGGTCGCTCCGCTGCTGAAATGCTCGCACACTATGCTGTGGCGCGGTCTGCTCATCAAGGCAAGATATGCGGTCCTTCAGCCCTCACAGGTCGTGCATCTCCTCCATCGCCTCGGCGACCCGCATCCGGAAATGCGGGATCACGTCATCGCGCAGCACCCATTCGGCCGGGTGTATCAGGGCGATCTCCTGCCCCTCGTCTCCCAACCGCAGGTCCCCGGACACAACCTGGGGTAGTTTCGCGGCGAAACTCCAGGCCGGGTCGGGGCGCGGATAGAACCTGCGCCAGATCAGCGCTTCGGGCGGGATCATCAGACCGGTTTCCTCGGCCGTTTCGCGCAGAACGCAGGCTTCGGGGGTTTCCTCGCCCTCGCGCCCGCCGCCGGGCAGGTCCCACAGGCCGGGCCAGGGGATCGCCGGGTCGTCGTCGCGCCGGATCGTCACCAGTTTGCCGCCGATGAGCAGGATCAGTTTCGCACCTGTGAAATTCATGGGGGAACGATAGCCGAGTTCGCGTTATCATCCAGCCCGAGACATCAGCCGTATCCGCCAAAACGGAGAACCACATGATCCCGCACATCCAAGGACTGCACCACGTCACCGCCTTTGCCGGCCCGGCCCCGGAAAACAACGCCTTTTTCACGGACACGCTCGGCCTGCGCCGGGTCAAGACGACGGTGAATTTCGACAACCCCTATGTCTATCACCTGTATTTCGGAGACAAGAACGGCACGCCCGGTACGGTCATGACTCATTTCCCCGACCGCAAGTGGTCGCAGGGGCATCGCGGCACCGGCGAGGTTGCCATAACCGCCTTTGCCGTGCCGCGCGGGTCCCTGGGCGACTGGGAAAAGCGGCTGACCGACAGCACGCGGGTCGAGGTGTTCGGCGAAGCGCAGCTCCGCTTCCCCGGCCCGGACGGCGAAACGCTGGCGCTGGTCGAAAGCGACGACACGCGGACCCCGTGGACAGCCCTGCCAAAGGGCATGGCGATCCGCGGCTTTCACTCGGTCACGCTGATGATCGCCGACCCGCGCCCGACGCTCGATCTACTGACCGCGATGGGCTACGCCGAAGCGGGGAACGAGGGCACGACCACGCGCCTCACGATGGATGCGCCGGTGGGCGTGATCGACGTGATGGCCGCGCCGGACATGCCAAAATCCGTGGAAGGCGCCGGATCGGTCCACCACATCGCCTTCGCCACGGCGAACGACGAAAGCCTGCTGGCCGTGCGCGAGGCGGTGATCGACGCGGGGATGCGGCCGACCGAGGTGCGTGACCGCAACTATTTCCACTCCATCTACTTTCGTGAGCCGGGCGGCGTGTTGTTCGAGGTCGCGACGCTCGACATCGGGTTCGACGCGGATGAGCCGGTGGAAACGCTGGGCGATGCGCTGAAGCTTCCGTCTCAGCACGAGCATCTGCGCAGCGAACTGGTCAAGACGCTGGAGCCGATCGACGGGCTGGACCTGAGCTAGCCGATCAGCGAGAGCGCATATGCGATCACGGCAAGCACGGTGCCCGCGAGAATCACGCGCCAAGGAGTCTTGACCCCGGACATACGCTCAACCCGCCAGGTCACGGCCAGCATCGGAACGGCCAGAACGCTGGCCATGACGAAGGCATAGCCCGTGCCATAACCGAGGTCCGGTGTGACCCGAAAGACGAGCACGGCGTAGCCCAGCGCCACGGCGAGCGTGCCGAACCCGATGGCAAGGTAAAGCGCGCGAAAGACAAGCGTGACCCCCGGTGCCTCGGGGTCTGCACTCGCGCCCATTGCGTCCTTGTGATAGCCATGAATACCGCGCGCGAGCCCGTATCTGGCAGCCATCGCGACAAGCACCAAGAGTGTCAGGATGTGAAAGATGGTCTCGGCAATCTGCATGTGGAATCCCCCCCGATGCCCAATGCATTTCACTCTGGCTCTTTGCGGCCCCCACGTCCAACGCGTTTCGTCGCGCCCCTCAGAACGGCGGCTTCGCCTTGACCGTCGTGCCCTTGCCGCCGTCGGGATGGCGAAAGCGAAGGCTTTCGGCGTGCAGCATCAGGCGGGGGAAGTCGCGGGCCGGGCCTTCGGCATAGAATGGATCGCCCAGGATCGGGTGGCCAAGCTCCAGCATGTGGACGCGCAACTGATGGCTGCGCCCGGTCTTGGGAAACAGCCGCATCCGCGTCGTCCCGCCTTCGCGTTTGAGAACCTTCCAGTCGGTGAGGGCGGGCTTGCCCTTGTCGAAATCGACATGCTGTCGCGGGCGGTTGGGCCAGTCGACGATGAGCGGCAGGTCCACGGTTCCCTCGTTCCCCTCGACGTCGCCCCAGACGCGGGCGATGTAGGTTTTCTTCATCTGCCGCTTTTCGAATTGCAGACCAAGGTGGCGCTGCGCGTGCGGGGTCAGAGCGAACACCATCACGCCGGAGGTGTCGCGGTCGAGCCGGTGAACGAGCAGCGCCTCGGGAAACGCGGCCTGCACACGGGCGAGCAGACAATCGGCAAGCTCTTCGCCCTTGCCCGGTACCGACAACAGGCCCGCCGGTTTGTTGGCAAGCAGGACTTCGTGATCCATGTGCAGGACCTCGAGCGGATCGTCGGGCGGGATATAGCGTTCGTCCATGCCCGCGCTTTCGCAAAGCAGGCCGGATTGCGCAAGCCTAGCGTTGGCCGCCGGTCAGGACGAGCCGGAGCGCAAGGGCGGCATAAACGGCCGCGCTCACCCGGTTGAGCAGGCGCGCATGGCGGGTGAGTTTCGCGCCCGCGACACCGGCCGCGACGCCGTATCCGGCGGTGATGAAGAACCCCGTCGCGGCGAAGAGCGCGCCCAGCGCGAGGATCTGCGCCCAGAGCGGCCCCGCCTCGGGGGCGGTGAACTGCGGCAGGAGGGCGAGGATGAAGAGCGCGACCTTGGGATTGAGCGCATTGGTCACGAAGCCGCGCCAGACGGCCCGGCCAAGTCGGCGTGCGCCCTCACCGCCCTGCGCGGCCCCCGCGCGCCAGCTTTTCCACGCGAGCCAGAGGAGGTAAGCCGCCCCCGCATAGCGTACCGCGTCATAGGCCAGCGGAAAGGCCGCGAGGAGCGCCGACAAGCCCGCCGCCGCCAGAATCGTATGCCACAGCGCGCCCAGCGCGACGCCGAGCGCGGCGGCGGCCCCGACACGCGGCCCGCCGGACACGCCAGAGGCCGTGGCGAACATCACGTCTGCGCCGGGGGTGAGGTTGAGCACGACCCCGGCCCCGAGAAAGGCGAGCACGGAGGCCGGATCGAGCCCTAGGATCATTCGATCTCGCTTTCGGGGATCGCGTAGTAGTCCCCCTTGTCCTCTAGGTGGATATGGGTCGAGGTCGTGAGCCCGGTGGCCCCGTCCAGCGTCCCGGTCATCACCGACGTCATCTCTCGCCCGCCCTGCTGCCAGAACAGCGACGACCCGCACTTCACACAGAAACCCCGCCGCGCCTCGGGTGAGCTCTGGAACCAGGCGAGCGTGTCACCGGCAATGGTCAGATTGGCGGTCGGGACCTGCGTCGCCGAGAGGTAGTGTCCCGTCGTCTTGCGGCACTGGGTGCAGTGACACGCCATGCTGGGTCGCCACGGTCCCTCGGAGGCATAGGTGACCTCCCCGCACAGACAGCTCCCCCGTTTCATTCGGTGTCCACCTGCGGCTCATCCCCGGGGATGGTGTAGTAGTCGCCCTTGTCGGCGGTGAAGATATGGCGGAACCCGGTCACGCCCGTCGGCCCGTCGATGGCGCCCAGCGCGACCCCGATCTCGTCCGACCCGTTCGCCTGCCAGAACAGGAACGACCCGCAGGTCGGGCAGAACCCGCGCCGGGCCGCGTCACTGGCCGCATACCAGCGCGGGTTTCCGGTGATTTCGATGTCCGTGAGAGCGACCTCGCCCGAGGCCCAGATATGCCCGGATTGCTTGCGGCACTGGGTGCAGTGGCACGCGCCTGCGTCGCGCAACGGTCCCGAGACGGAAAACCGGATCGCGCCGCAGAGGCAGGAGCCGGTCAGCATTTCCCGAAGACCTCATCCAGCAGGGCGGTGAGCACCGTCGCGTCTTCCTCGGTGAAGGCGTCGGGCCGGTCGCTGTCGATGTCGAAGACCCCGATGACCGCGCCCGCGCCGTTACGAACCGGCAGGACGAGTTCGGAGCGGGTGGAGGAGGAACAGGCGATGTGCCCCGGAAACGCTTCCACATCCGCCACAAGCTGCACCTCCCCCGTGCGCGCCGCCGCGCCGCAGACGCCGCGCGAGAACGGGATCGTCAGGCAGCCGTGTCCGCCCTGGTAGGGCCCAATCTTGAGCAGCTCCGGTTCGGTCACCCGGTAGAACCCGGTCCAGTCGAAGCGGTCGTCGAAATGATGCACCTCGCAGGCCATGGTGGCCATGAGGGCGACCTCGTCGGTTTCCTCCTCGGTCAGGGCGCGGATGCGTTGGGTGAGTTCGGCGTAGTCCATGCGGATCTCCGGTTGGAGAGGCCGGGGGGCTGTCTGCCCCCCGGACCCCCCGAAGGTTTCTTGAAACAGAGAAGATCAGACCCGTTCGATGGCGATGGCCGTGCCTTCCCCGCCGCCGATGCAGATCGCGGCGACACCGCGTTTGAGGCCGCGTGTCTCAAGTGCGTTAAGCAGCGTCACGATGATGCGGGTGCCGGAGGCGCCGATCGGGTGGCCCAGCGCGCAGGCGCCGCCGTTGACGTTCACGATCTCACGGTCGAGGCCCATTTCCTGCATGAAAGCCATGGGGACGACCGCGAACGCCTCGTTCACTTCCCACAGGTCGACATCCGCCGTGGTCCAGCCGATCCGGTCGAGAAGTTTCTTGGCCGCCGGCACCGGCGCGGTCGGGAAGAGCGCGGGGGCCTGGGCGTGTGACGCGTGACCGAGGACGCGTGCGCGAATCTTGAGCCCGGCCTTGTCAGCGACGGCTTCACCGGCCATCACGAGCGCGGCCGCGCCATCCGAGATCGACGAGGAATTGGCTGCCGTGACCGTCCCGTCCTTGCGAAAGGCCGGTTTGAGCCCCGGGATCTTGTCGGGCCGCGCCTTGGCGGGCTGTTCGTCTTCCGACACCACCACGTCGCCCTGGCGGGTCGAGATCGTGAAGGGCGCGATTTCGCCCGCGAAGCCGCCGGATTTCTGCGCCTCCAGCGCACTTTCGAGCGAGCGGATCGCGTAGTCATCCTGCGCCTCGCGCGTGAACTGGAACGCCTCGGCGCAATCCTCGGCGAAGGTACCCATGAGGCGGCCCTTGTCATAGGCGTCCTCGAGCCCGTCGAGGAACATGTGGTCGATGACCTGCCCATGCCCGATCCGCGCGCCGCCGCGCATCTTGGGCAGAAGATAGGGCGCGTTGGTCATGCTCTCCATCCCGCCCGCGACCATGATGCCGGTCTGGCCGAGGGCCAGCTGGTCGAAGGCGACCATGGCCGTTTTCATGCCCGACCCGCACATCTTGTTCATGGTCGTCGCCGGCACCTCTTCCCCGAGGCCAGCCGCGAATCCGGCCTGCCGCGCGGGGGCCTGTCCCTGGCCGGCGGGCAGGACGCAGCCCATCAGAACCTCTTCGATCCGGTCGGGGCCGGCCCCGGCATCGGCCATCGCCGCCTTGATCGACGCACCGCCGAGGTCCGCTGCCGGAACGCCGTCGAACACGCCCTGAAATCCCCCCATCGCGGTCCGTGCCGCGCCTGCGATCACCACGTTTTCCATCGCGTCCTCCTATCAGGTTTCTGTCGGCCGCTTACGGGTTGGTAACGAAGCTTGCCTAAGGTCGCCCGCATCAAAACGCCTGCGAAGGAGAATGGCAATGGAGCTCATGTCGAGGGATGTCGGGGATCTTCGGGTCGTCACGGTGGCCGACGCCCGGATCGATGCGGCTGTTGCGATCCAGTTCAAGGATCAGATGCGCGCGCTGATCGACACCGGGCCGGACCGCGTGGTGCTCGATCTGTCCTCGGTCGCATTCGTGGACAGTTCGGGGCTGGGTGCCATCGTCGCCGCGATGAAACAGGCGGGCGAACCACAGCGGCTCGAGCTGGCTGGGCTCACCCGCAACGTGGCGAAGGTCTTTGCCCTGACCCGGATGGACCGGGTCTTTACCATCCACGCCGACGTCGCCACGCTTGAGGGGCTGGCCGATGCAGGCTGAACCGCTGCGCTTCATGGGACACGCCCGCGACCGCCACCGGCCCGGCCCCTTCGCGGGAAACGGCGGGCTTCACCTCCTGTTCCCCGCCACCGACATGGCCGTGCGCCGGGCGCTGAGCACGGCTGTCTCTGCTGCCGAAGCGATGGGCGTGGGGCCGGATGCATCGGGGCTGGTTGAGCTGGTGCTGGCAGAGGTGATGAACAACGTGGTCGAACACGCCTTTGCCGACCGGGGCCACGGAATCATCGAGCTTGAGGCATGGCGCACCGGTCAGGCCCTGTCGGTGCGCATCCGTGACGACGGCGTGCCGATGCCGGATGGCGAAGCGCCGCCGGCCCGGCACCATGACCTCACGGTCGTGTATGAGGACCTGCCCGAAGGCGGGTTCGGCTGGGGGATCATCCGCGATCTGACGCGCGACCTGCGCTATCGCCGCGACGGGGCGCGAAACGAGCTGACCTTTTCCATCGACCTCGACATTTCGATCGACGCGGGCTGAAGGTCCGAGGCGAGACCACGTCGGGAATTATTAACCAAGCCCGACCCATTTGCCCCCGAAATGCCCTATTGGCTCCCAAACGCGAACAAAAACCGCGGTCATAAACATCCTCGTAGCTGCAATGCTTCCCTCGGTGCCGCGTGTAACAGCCCCCACCCAGTGCGCGGCACCGAGGTTCTCACCCCCAAGCATTGAAAAGCGCACCGCCGGTTACACGGCGCGGCTGACATCCTGCGGGACGTTCAGTTGAGCTGGAAGTGCAGCGGGTAGTGACCATCCTCGAAATCGCCGAAGAGATCTTCGACATCCGGATGGGTCACGGGTTCGCCCGAGTAATCCTCGACGAGGTTCTGTTCGGAGACATAAGCCACATAGTAGCTCTGATCGTTCTCGGCGAGCAGGTGATAGAAAGGCTGATCCTTGGGCGGACGGCTATCCTCGGGAATGGCCTCATACCATTCGTCCGTGTTCGAAAACATTGCATCCACGTCGAAAATAACACCCCGAAAGGGATGCTTGCGGTGGCGCACGATCTGGCCAAGGTGATATTTCGCGTGCGTTTTCAACATAAATCAACAGTCCCCACACCACTACTAGACACTCAACCCGGCGCTGTCCATTACCGGGGCGCGCGATTCAGGGGAAACAGATTGTGAACCTCGTTCTTACAGTGTTGGAAATCGTGGCGCCCGTGTTTTTGCTGGCCGGAATCGGCTTTGCATGGGTCCGCCTCGGCCACGAATACCGAATCAATTTCGTCACGAAACTGGCGATGACGCTTGGCACCCCGGCCCTCATCTTCACCGCCCTCATGCAAACCGAGATCGACCCGAGCGCGCTCACCTCCCTCTCGCTCGCCACGGCCGCCGCCTATGCCGCCGTCTGCCTCGTCTTTTTCGTGATTCTGAAGCTCCGGGGCCTGAACCTGCGCAGCTACCTCGCCCCGCTGACCTTCGGCAACACCGGTAACCTGGGCCTGCCGCTCGCGCTGTTCGCCTTCGGCGATACCGGGCTGAGCTATGCCGTCGTCGTCTTCGCAATCATGGCGATCGGGTCGTTCACCTTCGGCCTGTGGCTGGTGTCGGGCGGCGGCTCGCCCGTCGCCGTGCTGAAAGACCCGATCCTGCTCGGCACCCTCGCGGGCACCCTGTTCCTCGTGATGGGATGGCAGACGCCCACGTTCCTGACCAACACGCTGGAGCTTATCGCCCAGCTTGCGATCCCGCTCATGCTCCTGACGCTCGGGGTCGCCGTGGCCCGCCTGCGTCCCGCCGGGTTCCTGCCGGCCCTTGGCATGTCGCTGGTCAAACTCGTCGCGAGCGTGGCCCTCGCCCTCGGCATCGGCCTTGCCTTGAAACTCGAGCCGGTGGCCCTCGCCGTGCTTGTCGTGCAGCTTTCCACCCCCGTCGCCGTGTCGAACTACCTCCTCGCCGAGAAGTACGACACCGACCCCAACGCGGTCGCCGGGCTCGTCGTCGTCTCGACGCTCCTGTCCGTCCTCGCCCTGCCCGTCATCCTCGCGTTTTTCGTCTGAAAAGACCGGCCATTTCCAAATCGCCCCATATCCGCTATGCTTCCTTCAAAATAAAAGAACATAGCGAGAGGCAGATGAGCAGGTTTCTCCGCGCGATAGCGATGCTGGCCGTCACAGCGGCCCTGATTTCATGCGGGCAGAATTTTTCTGCGCCGCGCAACCTCGACGATGCCTGTGCCATCGTCAAGGAACGGCCCAAGTATCTGCGCGCCATGACGGCGACAGAGCGCAAGTGGGGCGTGCCCGTGCCTGTTCAGATGGCGATCATCTATCAGGAATCGAAGTTCATCGGGAACAACCGGACCCCGGTCAAATACGCGCTCGGCGTGATCCCGATGGGCCGTCAGAGTTCCGCCTACGGCTATGCTCAGGCGCTCGACGGGACGTGGGAGGAATACCAGAACGACCAAAGACGGCGCAGCGCGAAACGCCACGACATCCGCGCGGCGACTGATTTCATCGGCTGGTACATGACCCAGACGGTCGAAGAGACCGGGGTGCAGCTGGGCGACGCCAAGAACCAGTATCTCGCCTATCACGAAGGCCGCTCCGGCTATCTGCGCGGCAGCCACAACAGCAAGTCCTGGCTCCTGCGCATTTCGGATGAAGTGGCGGCCCGCGCGGCGATCTACGACATGCAGCTCAAGTCTTGCGGCAAGCGCTAGATCTGGCGCCCTTGCAGGAGTTTCGGCAGGTCGCCGGTCAGCCCGGCGGCCTCGCGGATGAAGCCACGCCGCAGACCGGGCAGCGCGTTCACCACGCCAAGCCCCACCTCGCGCGCCGCGCGAAGGAGCGGATTGTCGTTCGAAAACAGTCGGTTCGCGCCCTCGGTGGCAAGCACCATCTGCATCACGTCGAACCGCCGCCACGCCTGATACCGGTCGAGCACGTCGCGCCGCCCGAAGTCCTCGCCGCGCCGGCGGGCAAGGGTCAGCACCTCGGCCAGCGCGCCCACATCCTTGAGCCCGGCGTTCAGCCCCTGCCCCGCGATCGGATGCATCCCGTGCGCCGCATCCCCGACGAGAGCGACGCGCTCCTCTACGAACCGCTCCGCCACGGTGAGGTTGAGCGGATAGGTAAACCGCGCCCCTGCCAGAGAGATGTCCCCGAGGAAATCCCCGAACCGGGGCCGCAGATGATCAAGGTAGCCGGCCTCGTCCAATGCGTGAACCCGCGCGGCATCCTCGGAGGTTTCGGTCCAGACGATGGAGGAACGGTTGCCGGTCAAAGGCAGGATCGCGAGCGGTCCGGGCGGCATGAAGAACTGGTGCGCGGTGCCGTGATGCGGCAGCTCATGAGCGATGGCGGCGACCAGCGCGGTCTGGCCGTAATCATGGCCCCACCGGTCGATCCCGGCGCGCTGCGCGGTGCCCGAGGCGCGTCCGTCACATCCGACGATGAGCCGCGCGGTAATCTCGCGCCCGCCTGCAAGCGTGACACGCGCCACGGCCCCGTCGGCCGCCTGCGCCACCACCGTTTCACCCGACAAGAGCGTCACACGCGGATGCGCCGCGACAGACGCGGCCAGCGCCTGCGACAGGAACCGATCCTCGACCATGTAGCCCATCGGGCCCTCGTCGATCTCGGCATGGTCGAATTCGAGCACGAAGGGCCCCGGCCCGGCGTCCGGCTTGCCGTCCGATATGCGGATTTCGAGAAGGGGCGTGGCGTTCTCGGCCACCCGCTCCCACACCCCGATGACCTTGAGCAGCCGCTGCGAGGCAAGGGCGAGCGCATAACCGCGCCCGTCGAACGAATCCTCGCCCCGCGCACCCGCCGGCAGCGCGTCCACGACGGTCACGTCGAACCCGGTATCCCCCAGCGCGAGGGCCAGGGCGGGGCCGTTCAGCCCGCCGCCCACGATCACGATATCTGTGTCGGTCGTCATGGGGTCTTTCTGCGCCGATGCGCCGGGATTGTCCATGCGCCCCCCTGCCGCTACCGTCCCCGAAACGGCGCGGGGAGAGGCGAATGTCGGACGATTGGTTATGGATGAGCGCGGCGGACCTTGGGCGGGGGATCGGCGCAGGCCGGATCGACCCCGTTGCGCTGGCCGAGGCCCATCTGGACGCGGCCGAGGCACATCCAGACGGCACCCGCATCTACGCCCGCCTCACCCGCGAGCGCGCATTGGCCGAAGCCGGCGCGGCGGCGGCGCGCGCCCGTGCCGGTCAGCGGCTGGGCCCGCTGGACGGTGTGCCGGTAAGCTGGAAGGATCTGTTCGACACGGCGGGCGTCGCGACCGAGGCGGGCTCGGCCCTTTTGCGGGACCGGGTTCCCGAGCGCGACGCCGAAGTGCTCGCCACCGCGACGTTGGGCGGGCTCGTCTGCCTCGGCAAAACGCATATGTCGGAATTCGCCTTCTCGGGCCTCGGGCTCAACCCGATCACCGCGACCCCGCCGAACATCCACGACCCCCAGGCCGCCCCCGGCGGCTCGTCCTCCGGTGCGGCGGCCTCGGTCGCTCACGGCCTCGCCCCCGCCGGAATCGGGTCTGACACCGGCGGCTCGGTGCGCGTGCCCTCGGCGTGGAACGATCTCGTGGGCCTCAAGACCACGCATGGGCGGCTGTCGCTGCGTGGCGTCGTCCCCCTCGCCGCCCGGTTCGACACGGTGGGGCCGCTGTGCCGGACGGTGGAAGACGCGGGCCTCCTGCTCGCCGCGCTGGAAGGTGGCCGCCCCGCCGATCTCACCGGCGCGACGCTCTCGAACGCCCGCCTCCTCGTGCTGGAAAACGGCCTCGCCGACTGCCGCGACGCACCTGCCGCCGCCTTCGAAACCGCCGTCTCGCGCCTGTCGAAAGCCGGAGCGCAGATCGACCGCGCTCATATCCCGGAGCTCGACTCGGCGCAAAGCATGTCGGGCGTCCTTTACACCACCGAAGCCTGGGGCACCTGGGGCGACCGGATCAGCGCGGACCCGGACGCCATGTTCGCCCGCATCCGCGAGCGGTTCGAGGCGGGGGGAAAGGTCTCGGGCGCTGACTACGTCGCCGCCTGGCGCCGCCTCGACGCGATCCGCGAAACCGTGCGCGCCCGGGCCGCGGGCTACGACGCGCTCATCCTGCCCACCACACCCAACATGCCTCCGAATGCCCGGCGCCTGCTGGACGAGGACGACTATTACGTCACCGAGAACCTGATGACCCTCAGAAACACCCGGTTCGGCAACCTGCTCGAAGGCGCCTCGCTTACCTTGCCCACCGACACACCGGGCGCGGGCCTCATGTTCCTTGGCAAGCCGATGGGCGAAGAACGGCTGCTCCGGCTCGGAGCCGCCGCCGAGGCCGCACTGGCCTGACCCCTTCTTCGGTCCGAAAATACCTCGGGAGGGTCCGGGAGGGCAGCGCCCTCCCGGCGGG
>CXWF01039860.1_pt1 | contig 26366 bp, 23 predicted proteins | sample 468421 | NCBI WGS metagenome assembly CXWF01 (sample SAMEA2620812, study PRJEB7988) | marine metagenome | biome: marine biome (ENVO:00000447); feature: surface water layer (ENVO:00002042); material: "saline water (ENVO:00002010), including plankton (ENVO:xxxxxxxx)" | depth 5 m
GCTCCATGATCGAGGCGAGTTTGCGGGCAGCGTCGCGCCCGGCCTGCTCCTGCTGTTCGGGCGGAATGCGTGACAGGTTGAGGTAATGCGCGGCCGAGCCGTAGTCGCCCCGGTCGGCTGCGGCGACGAACCCGCGGATCGTCTGGCGCGGGGCGGACCGGTCCGGCGGGGTCGTGTCGTCGGTTTGCAGACCCGAGTTGAGCGCGTCGGTTTCGTACCAGAACTGGGAGTCGTCTTGCGCGGGCGCGGCGGGGGCGACCGCGAGCGTGATGACGCACATGAGCGCCGCCACGACGGGCCGGAGCCATCGCGGTGCGGCGCGGTCTGCGCCCCGGGGCGGAAAATCAGTCAGTTTGTGCAGCACGAAACCCCAACCCGAGGGGGGGGCCGGTGGTTCCGGTGTCGTGGCCCGGCGGCGCCGTGCCGACCCTGGAACTTCGCGGGAACGGGGCCGATCACCCGGCGTTGGGTTCAGGCAACCTGACTGGAGGATGACATGACCAAACATGCCAGAATTCCGCCGCAGCATCAGGACGCGATGCCGGCGGCCGAACATGAAATGAACCCCGCACCCGACTGGCGGCCCCGCTATCCGGGCAGCGGCCGGCTCGACGGCAAGGTCGCGCTGGTGACGGGCGGCGACAGCGGCATCGGCCGCGCGGTGGTCGCGCTGTTCGCCCGCGAAGGGGCCGACGTGGGGATCGTCTACCTCAACGAAGATCGCGATGCCGAAGACACGCGCCGGATCGTCGAGGAGGAGGGGCAGCGCTGCCACCTCGTGAAAGCCGACGTGGGTGACCATGACGCGGCCTTCGGTGCCGTGAAGGAGATTGCCGAGCACTTCGGGCGTCTCGACGTGCTCGTGAACAACGCGGCCCAGCAGTTCGTGGATTTCGACCTGCGCGACATCTCGGAGGAGCAATTGCGCCGCACCTTCGACAGCAACGTCATGGGCTATTTCTTCGTGACGCAAGCCGCTCTCGACCACATTCCCGACGGCGGGGCCATCGTGAACACGGCGAGCGTCAACGCCTTCAAGGGCAACGACAAGCTGGTCGACTACACCGCGACGCGCGGGGCCGTCTCGGCCTTCTCTCGCTCCATCGCGACGCAGCTGCTCGACCGCAAGATCCGGGTGAACGCGGTCGCGCCGGGGCCGATCTGGACGCCGTTCATCCCCGGCAGCATGTCGGACGAGATGGTCGAGGATTTCGGCGCGCATTCCCCGATGGGACGGGCCGGCCAGCCGTGGGAGGTCGCGACCTCCTACCTCTTCCTCGCCTGTGAGGACGGGAGTTACTTCACCGGCCAGACGCTCCATCCCAACGGCGGCATGATCGTCGGGAGTTGAGGCGCGCGGCGGGCAGGGCGTGACCTTGCCCGCCTTCATCCGTCAGGTCGCGATTGCCGCGACGGACCCGCCGTCGACGCGGTAATTCGCCCCCACGATGAAGCTTGCCTGCCTGGAACACAGAAACGCGATGGCCGCGGCCACCTCTTCGGCCCGCCCGCGCCGGTCGAGCGCGATGAAGGGCCGCTCGGTCGCCAGGAAATCGCGCACGGCTTCGTCCCGGCTGGTCCCGTCGGCCTCGGCCTTCTGATCCATCATCTCATCGGTCATTGGCGTTTCGATGAAGGCGGGCGAGACGCAGTTCACCAGCACGCCCTTTTTCGCGGCCTCGCCGCTCAGACCCTTCACGAAATTCAACAGCCCCGCCTTGGCGACGTTGTAGACGACTTCGTCGGAATAGGGCTGGACCGCGTTTTCCGAGCACAGGACCACGGCCCGGCCCCAGCCGCGCTTTTCCATCGCCGGGACGAAGACGCGCAGGGTGCGCACGACCGACATGAAATCCGTCTGCCAGGCCTCGTGCCAGTCGGCATCGCTCATGTCGAGCGGGTGGCCCTTGGCCCCGGTCACGCCGGCGGCACAGACCACGATGTCGGGCATGGTGAAGCGTTCCTCGGTGGTGGCGGCCAGCCCCTTGACCTGTTCAGGGTCACGCAGGTCGGCCTGAAGCGCCTTGGCGCCGTCGCCCAGTTCGTCGGCGGCGCGGCTCACCTCGTCGCCCTTGAGGTCCACCAGGATCACCCGCGCCCCTTCGTCGAGCAGCATTCGGGCGGTGGCCTTGCCGATGCCGGACGCGCCCCCGGTGATGAGGGCGGTCTTGTCTTTCAGTCCGTAATCCATGTGCAGGGTCCTTTCGGTGTGTCAGTCAGGGTCGCGCGCCGGCAGGCGCAGGTTCATGGCGTCGAGGAGGTCGTTGACCGACGCCGCCTCGTCGGGCGGCACGAGGGCGGGGGCTGCCCTGCCGTCGAGCGCATCGAGGAAGGGGAGGATGCCGGTCCCGGAGTCGAGCGGATCGAGCCTGTGGTGTTCGGCCGGGCCGTCCGCGTCGCGCGGGGTCAGCGTGAGGTGTTCGTCACGCAGGGAGATCGCGCCGTCGTCGCCCACGATGTCGAGTTCCAGCCGCATCCGGGTGTCGGTCCAGCCTGCCTCCACCACCCCCGTCGCGCCGGATGAGAAGGTGACGACCGCCACGCCGTGATCGTCCACGGGCCAGCCAAGCGCATTGCCGGTGATCGCGTGGCCGTCCGCGATGGGGCCGAGCATCCATTGGAGCGCGTCGATGACATGGACCGCCTCGTCGACGAACCCGTCGTAGCAGGCGAGCGCGGGGTCGGTCATCCAGCAGTTGAGGTCGAGCCAGCCCGCGTAGCCCCCGTTGTGGCAGAACATCATGCGCGCGGCGGATACGCGGCCGACCCGACCCTCGGTGATCCAGTCGCGTGCTGTTTGCAGCGCCGGGACGGTGCGAAAGAAATACCCCGTCTGAAGCAGGACGCCCGCGTCGGCCGCCCGGTCTGCGATGGCACGCGCGGCGGTGGCACGTCCCGTGAGGGGCTTCTCGGAAAACACCGGAAGGCCCGCCTCGAGGGCTGCGGGAATGTCCGTGTCGTGATGTGCGGTCTCGCTGCACACGACAACGCCCGCCACGTCCAGCCCGGACAGCCCGTCCAGCGTGTCGAGAGGCTTGGCCCCAAGCTCGGCGCAGAGCCTGTCGCGCCGCGCCGTGTCGCGGTCGTGGACATGGCCGATACGCCACCCGCGCGCGTCGATCATGCGCAGGTGGTCGGGCAGGTGGACATGCGCGCCGCCCAGCAGCGCGAGGGTTCGGGAGGATTGCGTCATCTCTGACCTTCGCTGGCTGTGTCGGGGGCGACCATCGCCAGTTCGCCGCGCAGGCGGGGCAGGGCCTCGGGGTAGGTTTCCTGCAACCAGGCGACGATCTTTTCACGGATCTCGCAGCGCAGATCCCAGGCCTGCGGCGAGGTGCGCGCGCTCATCAGCCCGCGCAGGGCGATGGTGTCCTTGTCGGTGTCGGTGACCTGAAGGTTCACGACCTTGCCGTCCCAATGCGGCGAGTCGCGGATGATTTCTTCGAGTTTCGCGCGCACCTCGGACACCGGCACGGTGTAGTCGAGATACCAGAAGACCGAACCGATGATCGACGCGCTTTCACGGGTCCAGTTCTGGAACGGCTGTTCGATGAAGTAACTCAGCGGCACGACCATGCGCCGCCAGTCCCAGATGCGCACCACGACATAGGTGGCGTAGATATCCTCGATCCAGCCCCATTCGCCGTCGACGATCACCACGTCCTCAAGCCGGATCGGTTGCGTGATGGCGATCTGGATGCCGGCGATGAGGTTGGCCAGCACCGGCCGTGCGGCGAGGCCGAGGATCAGGCCGGCGGCGCCTGCCGAGGCGAAAAGGCTCACCCCGTATTCCTGCACGGCGTCGAAGGTCAGTAGGACCGCGGAGGCCGTCACGATGACCAGCAGGATGATCGCCGTGCGCCGCAACACGCGGACCTGTGTGACGAACTTGCGCGCGGCGAGGTTGTCTTCGGTGTCGAGCCGGTGCTTGCGCACGGCGCGGTCGCTGAAATGGCGGGTCAGCAGGATCGCGGTCCAGCCGATCAGCACGATCAGCAGGATCAGGAACAGATGGCCGAGCCAGCCTTGCAGCCGGTAGGGAAGGTCGAGCCGCGGCACGGTGATGGCAAGGGCGGCGAGGACAAAGGCGAGCCGGGTCGGCCTGCGCGCGCGGCGCACCATCGAGCCCAGTATGCCGCTGTCGGTGTTCGAGAAATGCCGCATCGCGAAGAACAGGAGGAAATGCAGCACAAGCGCGCTGACCAACGCCGCGACAAGAATGGCAGCCGGCCCGATCCAGTCGGGCCAGCTTGCGACCGTGTTGGCCACATTTTCGAACAGTCGCTCGAGGTCGTCCATAAGATCAGGCGAACCAGATCACGAAGCCGATGGTGCCGATGATCAGGAAACCTGCCCAGAGGGTCCGGTCTTTCCAAAGCGGTTTCTCCCACTGGGTAAAGACCTTCTTGGATTCCGAGACGGACCAGACGAGGTTCTTGGTGTCCTCGCTCACATCCTGCCGGGTCATGGCCGACAGGCCGAAGTGAACGATGATCCCGATCAACATCATGATGGACGACATGACGGTGTAGTGGATCTCGGGCAGGCCCCAGCTTTCCCAGATGCCCGTCACCTCCTTGAGGATAAAGAGCGGGATGCCGATCACGAGGCCCACGACGATCGCCCAGAACGCGCCGGTGCCGTTCAGCCAGGGCACGAAAAGGCCAAGGATGTAGACGACGACGATGGTCGGGATGATGTAGGACAGCGACGACTGGAAGTATTCGAACAGGCTTTCGAAGCTGGCGATCGAGGGGGCGTAGACCGCACCGAACACCATGACGAGGCCCGTGACGACGCGGCCGAACCAGACCTGCCGCTCTTCCTTCACTTTCCACACCGGCTCGAGGAAGTCCTTGACCACGAGGGTCGCCGCCGAGTTCAGCGCGGAGTCGAGCGAGGACATGATCGCGGCGATGAGTGCGGCCATGATCAGGCCCCGCACGCCGATGGGCATCAGCTCGAACGCCAGTGTCGGAAAGGCGAGGTCGGGGGTTTCGAGGTCAGGATAGAGCTTGAGCGCGATGATGCCCGGCAGGATCATGAGGAACAGGTTCGGCAGCTTCAGGAAACCCGCGAACAGTGCGCCGACCTGACCTTCCTTGAGGTCCTTGGCGCCCAGCGTGCGCTGCACGACGAACTGGTTGATGGTCCAGTAGTAGAACCCCAGAAGCACGACGCCCCATAGCCCGGTCCAGGGCAGGAAATCGTTGTCGGCTGGCAGGATGAGGTGTTGTTTCTCCTCCGGCACGTCGATGAACAGCTCTTTCCAGCCGCCGATCTCGTTCAGGCCGAGCCAGAAGAGCGCGGCAGCGGCGATGATGAGCAGGATCGCCTGCACAGTGTCGGTCACGACCACGGCGGAGAGACCCCCGAGGATCGTATAGATACCCGCGACGAGTGCGAGCACGGCCACCGCCGTCCAGAGGTTGAGATACCCGGTCACGCTCGAGATCACGAGCCCGCCCGCATAGAGTGCGCCAGCGGTGTCGATGAACATGATCGCGAGGATGGTGAACAAAGAAAACGCCCGGCGGGACCGGACGTCGTAGCGTTCTTCGAGGAACATGGGGACGGTCGTGATATTGGCCCGCAGAAAGGACGGCAGGATGAAGATCGCGAACAGGATCAGGACAAGCGACGCCGTCCATTCGTAGTTGAAGATCGCGACCCCGTTGCCATAGGCGCCGCCCATGAGGCCCACGAAACTCGACCCGGACATGTTGGACGCGAAAAGCGAGAAGCCGATGAGATACCAGGGCAGAGAACGGCCGGCGAGGAAGTAGCTCTCGGAGCCGCCTTCGAGCTTTTTCGAAACGTAGATGCCGTGCGCGATGATCCCGATGAAATAGACCGCCACGATGGCGTAGTCGATCCAGCTCAGTTCAAATTGTGCGTTTCCCAAGACACTCACTCCTCTTCCAATTCCGCATCCTTGCGAGGTCGGGCGTCGGTGACGTCAGGCTGGCGCGACCACCAATTTGATCCTCGCGAAGTCTTGAGCCGGAACGCCAATTCGTGAGGAGAGGTTTCGGGCTGGATGAAAAAAAAACGATCGCAACTGATGGCTCGAAAACTGGTTCGCGTACACGCGCGCGCGCGCATCACTGTCTGCCACGCATGGGGCGCGGGAGAGGGCGTTTCGCCAGGTGGACGCAGGAGCCGCCCCCGGCCGGAGCCCGCGCAAACGCGACGTCCCGGCGCGGGGTTCCGCAGGAATTTTTCCGAAAAACGTTTGGAACGACTCACCGGGGGGAGGGTGTTTTTGGGCTGAAGGTCACGGGCCGGACGACGCCCTGACCGATGCAGAAAAGATCGAAAGGAGTCATCATGAGACGCATTCTCACGACGACCGCAATCGCCGCCCTGACTGCGATGCCGCTTTACGCGGAGCAGCACACGGGCAACTCCAACGAAGCCCAGATGCAGGTCACGGTCGGTGATCAGGAATTCCGCGCCAGCAACATGATGGGCGCGACGGTTTACATGCCGGCGGAAGGCGAAAGCCAGAACGTCGAAGGCATGGAAGTTTCCGAAGTGCCTGACAGCTGGACCGAAATCGGTTCGGTCGAAGACGTGTTCGTCGGCAACAACGGCGACATCGCGACCGTGGTCTTCGCCCCGAACGGCGAAACCGCCAGCGACAAGGACCGCGTCGGCCTCGAGACCGCGTCGGTCGAGTTCAAGAAAGCCGCTGACGGGAACGAAATCTACGTCGTCTACACCGGCGACAAGGTGACGCTCGAAGAGAGCGAAGAATTCGATCAGGCCTCGGCCGAAGCCAGCGGTCAGACGTCCGCCGCCGACATGCAGCAAGAGCAGCAGCAGGCGAACGCGGACAACGACCAGATGAACGCTGACCAGCAGAACGAACAGCAGGCGAATGCCGGTAACGAGGACATGCAGTCCGAAGACCAGCGCATGCAGCAAGCTGCCAGCGCCGAGACCGAGAAAGATGGCCTGACCATCCGCGCGATGGATCTGAGCGGCCATGCCGTCTACATCCCGGCGGAAGGCACGGACACCGCGAACATGAGCGGCGAAATGTCCGAAGTCTCCAATGACTGGGAGCGCGTGGGCGACGTCGGCAACGTGGTTCTCAGCCGCGAAGGCGAGATCAAGTCCGTCACGCTGGATGCCGGTGGCTTCCTCGGCATGGGCGAAAAGGAAATCGAAACCTCGATGGACGATCTGCGGTTCGTGCGCGACAGCGACGCTGACGCCGACAACGAATACTTCATCGTCTTCACGGGCGACCGTTCGAAGCTCGAAGACGAGGAAGAGTTCAACCGCACGCAAGCCGAAGCCGAAGGCGATCAGGTCATGACACCTGACTATGCCGAGCAGGCGCGTGCCGCCGAGCAGACGGGTAACGATATGCCCGAAGGCGAGCAGACCTCGCAGAACACGACCTCGGCAAGCGGTTCGCAAGAGCAGGACATGGCCGAAAACGACAACGCCATGAGCGAAGACGCGCAGAACGAAGAAACTGCACAGAACGACATGAGCGAAGACGCGCAGAACGAAGAAACTGCGCAGAACGACATGTCCGAAGACCGCTCGGAAGATGAACAGATGGCCGATGCGGGGTCGCAGAACGCCGGTAATGGCGAGTCCATGACCGACGACCAGATGGCGCAGCTGACCGCCAGCGAGCTGGAAGGCCAGACCGTCTACGGCACCAATGGCGAAAGCATCGGTGACGTCTCGACCCTCGTTCTCGCCGACAGCGGTGAGATCGACCAGGTGATCGTCGACGTCGGCGGCTTCCTCGGCATCGGTGAGAAGCCGGTCGCACTTCCCTTCGATGAGCTGGACATCCAGCAGAACGGTGAAGGGATGAACGCGATCGAGGTTTCGACCGACCACACCCAGGAAGACCTCGAAAGCATGGAAACCTGGGACGACGTATAATCCCGCTTTCTCTTGTCGGAAAACTGGGGGCCACCTTCGGGTGGCCCCTTTTTTCATGGGCAGGGACCGGTATTCATGGCGGAACCCCTTGGCCCGGCGACACGTTGGCCGTGCATGATCTGCCCGAAACCGACGTAACGCCATGAGTTCGGCTCAAGGCCAATCCAGTGTCGTGTGGAAAGCCCGGCCTGACCGCATCTTGCGCGCGATTGCCTCCTACGGGCTCGTGCTCGCGGCGATCACGGGGGTTCCGGCGGTAGCCGCGCTCGCAGGCCAACGGTGGGAATTGCTGACCGTTCTGGCCCTGCCGACGGTCGCCTTCGCCGCTGTCGGGCTGGTCGCGCCGCGCTTCTGGGCGCCGGATGATCTTCGCGGAATCGAGGCTGTCGTGACGCTGGTGGGGCTCTTCGCCGTTGCCGCGGCGATGCCCGTTCCGGCGTTCATGGTTCTGGGTCTGCCCGGATGGGACGCAGTTTTCGAATCCGTCTCGGCAATCACCTCCACCGGGCTGACCGTCGCCACCGGGACGATGGACTGGCCGTTCGCCGGGCACCTCTTGCGCGGCTGGCTGCAATGGTCGGGTGGCTTCGCCATCGCCGTGGCCGGTGTCGCCCTGATCGTCGGTCCGGGGGCCACGGCGCAGGCGATGGGCAAAGTCGGGATCGAAAAGCGCGACCTGCTCAGCTCCACGCGCGAACAGGCCCGGCAATTGATGATCGTCTACGGAGCGCTGTCGATCCTTGCCATCGCCGTGCTGCTGCCGCTCCTGCCGACGTCGTGGGAGGCGGTGGTCGTCGGGCTGACCGCGGTGTCGACGGGCGGGTTCACCCCGCGACCCGACAGCCTCGCCAGTTACGGACGATTGGCGCAGGTCGTGACGATGCTGATCTGCCTGTCCACGACCGTCACGCTGATGTTCTATGTCCTGTGGCGCCGGAAGGGCCTGAGAACGGCGCTGGGCGAGACCAATGCGCGCGGCGTAATGGTCGGGTTCATCACCGGCCTCGTCGTGCTTACAGCCTTGTTCTTCGTCAGTGCGGAGATGCCGCTGTCCGCCCTGACGGATGTGCTGCTGAACTTCACGAGCGCTTTGACGACGGCGGGCTTTTCGGTCGCCGTGGTGACGGACGTGCCCGGCGTGGTCGCGTTCCTGCTGACCGCGATGATCATCGGGGGCGGCGTAGGGTCCACTGCCGGGGGGATCAAGATCGACCGGGCGATCAGCGTGGCGCGGATGATCGGGCTGACGCTGATGCGCATGCGGACCCCGCCGCGCGCGGTGACGCATCTGAAAGAGGAGGGGCAGCCGGTCAAATCGGAGCGGATCATCTCGCTCGTCGCCGTGGTCGCCTGTTACGGCATCACCGCCCTGGTCGCCTGGATCGTCTTTCTGATGTCGGGCGAAGCGCCACTGGGATCTCTGTTCGACATCGTCTCGGCCCTGTCCACGGTGGGGCTGTCGTCGGGCGTGACCGGACCCGACCTTGCACCGCACCTGAAAGCCGTGCTGGCGGCCGCGATGTTTCTGGGCCGGCTGGAGTTCCTCGCCGTGATCGCCGCGCTGTCGCCGGCCACCTGGAGATAAGGAGAATGTCATGAGAATCGTCATTGTCGGCGCGTCCCGTTTCGGGGTGGCCACCGCAGAGCAGTTGATCGAGACCGGACACACGGTCGTTCTGGTGGACACCGATCGCGAGAAGCTGGATCAGGTGGCCGAGGATCTGGATTGCGGGATGCTGCACGGCGACGGCTCGCTGCCCACGGTGCAACGCGAGGCGTTCGGGGATCATGCGGATGCGTTGATCCTGCTCACCAATACCGACGACGTGAACATCATGGCGGCCGTGGTGGGCCGCTCTGTGGGGTTCGAGCGGGTGGTGCCGCAGATCGTGCGCTCGGAACTCGTCGCGGTCTGCGAAGAACTGGGCCTCGACGACCTCGTGACACCGCACCAGACCCTCGCGCGCTCACTCCTCAGGATGCTCGAAGACCACTCCGACGCGGCGCTGGAACTGCGCTTCCGCAATGGCCTGACCGTGCGCGGCTACTCGATCGGCGACTGGCTGGCGGGCTGCGCGATCGGGGACCTCGATCTGCCGGACCGTTGCCGGGTGATGGGGGTCGCCGCGGATGACGACGAGCGGCTCGGTCATACCGACACCGTTCTCGAGAAAGGAAACCGGCTGATCGTCGTCGTCGAAGACGAGATTATCGACGATGTCGACGCGATCTTCGAAGCCGAAGGGTCCAGTGATGAACCTGAAGACCGCAAGAATTGAAATTGTCGGGGAACTTTCGGGCGGGGGGTGCCTGTTAAATTATCACTAGCTCTCAAAACGGGGGACACCATGCCGAATTTTTCGCGCAGAGCCGTGCTCATGCAATTGGGTGCATCCGGGCTGGCGGCCCTGACACCCGGTGCGTCGCTTGCCCAGAACCGCTACGCCGATCTCGACACACAGCCCTGGAGCTTCCTTGACGGGAACGAGGCGCGCTTCCTCGCCTCCATGGCGGATGTGCTGATCCCGGAGGATGACTTCCCCAGTGCATCGCAGGCAGGCGTCGTCGATTTCATAGATCTTCAATTGGCCGGACCCTACGGAAAGGGTGCCGGTCTTTTTCTTGAAGGGCCCTTCCGTGATGGCGCGCCCGAACAGGGGTGGCAGGTCGATCACACGCCCGCCACGCTGATCCGGACCGGCATCGCGCGGCTCGAAAGCGGCGACACGCGGCTCGTCGATCTCGACGCGAGCGAGCGCGAGGATTTCGTGACGCGTCTGTCCGAAGGCGAGGATTTCGATCTGGGGGACGTGCCCGCCACGACCCTGTTCGACGAGATCTGGTCGCTGGTGAAAGAAGGGTATTTCTCCGATCCGATCTACGGCGGGAACAAGGACTACGCCGGTTGGCGGATGGTCGGGTTCCCCGGCGCGCATGCCTACTACGCGGACCTCGTGGACAAGAACGCGCCCTTTCCCGCACCGCCGCGCGGCATTGCGCATGTGCCGGGCAGCAGCCGGTCAGCCAGCACGAGCCGCGCGCTGACGGGCTCCGACGCAGACACCCAGCAAGAGGAGGGCTGAGCCTTGGCCACGGAACTTCCCAAAACCGATGTCGTGATCGTGGGGGCGGGCTGGACCGGCCTCGCCGCCGCCAAGGAACTGGCCGATGCGGGCCAGCGCTGCGTGGTGATCGAGCGCGGCGACTGGCGCCATGACGCGACCAACTTCGGCGCGCCCGAAGAGCATGACGAGCTGAAATATGCCCGGCGCAAGGAACACATGATCGACACGCCGACCAAGACGCTGTCGTTCCGCAACAATTCCGATCAGACCGCGCTGCCCATGCGTCGGCTGGGGTCGTTCCTGCCCGGCAAAGGGCTGGGCGGGGCCGGTATCCACTGGAACGGCCAGCTCTGGCGCCCGCTGCCCTCGGACCTTCAGATGCGCAGCCACTACGCCGAACGCTATGGCGAGAGCATCCTCGACGGCATGAACGTCCAGGACTGGGGCGTGACCTATGACGAACTGGAACCCCACCTCGATTTCTTCGACCGGGTCTGCGGCACGGCGGGCGTTGCCGGCAATCTGAACGGCGAGACACAGGAGGGCGGCAACCCGTTCGAGGGGCCGCGATCTGCGGACTATCCCAACCCGCCGATGAAGGCCTCGCCGCCCTTGCAGATGTTCCGCGATACCGCCGCGCAGATGGGCTACAACCCTTTTCACATGCCGTCGGCCAACGTGACCAAGGCCTATGAAAACGCCTATGGCGCGCAGCTTCACCCCTGCACCTATTGCGGGTTCTGCGAGCGTTTCGGCTGCGGCTACTTCGCCAAGGCGGACCCGATCATCTGCATTTACGACGTGGTCAAGGACCACGAGAATTTCGAGCTTCGGATGAACTCGCAGGTTCTGCGGGTCGAGAAATCGGCCGACGGCAAGACCGCGACCGGCGTGACGTATATCGACGAGAATGGGCAGGAAGTGTTTCAGCCTGCCGATACCGTCTGCCTGAATGCCTATGCCCTGTGGAACGTCCACCTGATGCTGGTGAGCGGGCTGGGCACGCCCTATGACCCGGAAACGGGCGAGGGGACGGTGGGGCGCAACTATGCCTACCAGACCATCGCGGCCGCCAGCGTGTTCTTCGACGAAAACGTCTGGTCCAACCCCTTCATGGGGGCCGGCGCGCTGGGCATGACCATCGACGATTTCAACGGTGACAATTTCGATCACACCGATCTGGGTTTCGTCGGCGGCGGCTATATCAGCGCGAACCAGACCAACGGGCGCCCGATCAATTACCAGCCGACCCCGCCGGACACCCCGTCTTGGGGCGCGGAATGGAAGCAGGCGGTGCGCGAAAGCTACCTGCACCATGTCGGGATCGTCTGTCACGGAAGCTCGGTCGCGGTGCCCGAGAATTATCTCGACCTCGATCCGACCTACAAGGATGCCTATGGCCAGCCGCTCCTGCGGATGACCTTCGACTTCCCCGAGAACGACCGCAAGATGAGCGCCTATGTCCTGTCCAAGGCCGAAGAGATCGCGCGCAACATGGACAACGTGCGCGCGGTCGGCACGGTGAACCGCGCGGCGGAAGGCGAGAGCTATTCCGTCGTGCCCTACCAGACGACCCACAACACCGGCGGCGCGGTGATCGGCACCGATCCCGCGACCAGCGTGGTCAACCGCTACGGTCAGATGTGGGACCACCACAACGTCTTCGTCTTCGGCGCCTGCCTGTTCCCCCAGAACCTCGGCTACAACCCGACCGGGCCATTGATGGGGCTGGCGTACTGGACGCTCGACCACATGAAGAACGACTACCTGCAAAACCCCCGCCCGCTGATGGACGCCTGAAGGAGGACCGACATGAAACTTGCAAGAACCGCCATTCTCGCCATCGCCTCGGTCAGTCTCGGGTCAGCCGCCATCGTGCAAGCGCAGGATCAGACCGAGGAGCCGGAGATGTCCGAACTCGAGCGTCGGCTCGACGTGGACAGTGTCCTGTTCAACGCCACCATCAAGGAGGAGCCGGACGACGACCTTCTGGAGCTGGGCCGCCTTGTCGCGATGGGAAGCTCGGAAAACGGGGGCTCCGGCATGGCCTGCATCACCTGTCACGGCGTGGACGGCGAGGGCGACGGCTCCGGCGCGTTTCCGCGCCTCGACGGTCAGGCGGGCTGGTACATGTACAAGCAGCTACAGGACTATGCCAGCGGCGACCGCCCGAACCGGGTGATGTCCGGGATCGCGCAACGGCTCACCGAGCGGGAGCGCGAGGCCGTGTCGGCGTATTACGCCGCGATGCCCTCGGGCGATCTGGACACCGCGCATGGCAGTATGGACGGCACGCTCCTGCAATGGGGCGGTCAGTTGGCTGCTGTCGGTTCCGCTGAGAAGGGTATCCCGGCCTGCGTGAACTGCCACGGGGCGCAGGGCACAGGGCTTCCGCCGTCGGTCCCGTATCTCGCCGGGCAATACGCCGGATACATGGAACTTCAGCTCGAGCTCTGGACGGACGGGACGCGCGACAATGATGCGATGGACGTGATGTCCACCATCGCGAAGAAGATGACCGAAGAGGATATGCGCGCCGTGTCGGAATACTACGCACGGGTGTCCAACCCCGCAACGGACGGGGCAGAGGCGCAGGCCGAGTACGATATGCCCGCAGCGGAGTGATCGGCCGTGAGCAAAGTGGACAAAGCCGGTCGCGTTCTTGGCGTGATCGTGGTGGGCACGGGCATTGCGGCTGTCTGCGTCGTGGTGAGCGTCTGGGCGCTCGCGCGGCCAGACGCCGATCCGGTCACGGCGACTGTGGAGCGCGCCGTGACCTGGGTGATGCGCCAGGCCGACGCGGTCTTGCCGGAGCGCACCGGACCGTCGCCGGACTGGAGCGAAGCTGCGCTGGTGGTGGCCGACGGCGACCCGCGTGAAGGCGCGCGTCTTGTCGCGCAATTCGGCTGTGGCGCGTGCCACACGATCCCCGGCATTCCCCGCGCAAATGGCAGCGTCGGACCCGACCTCACGGGGTTGCACGATCAGGCGTATATCGCCGGTGTGCTTCCCAACCGCCCCGGCGACCTCGTCAACTGGCTTCAATCCCCGCCGCGCCACGCGCCCGAGACGGTCATGCCCGACATGGGCGTGACCGAGGCCGAGGCGGAGCACATGGCGGCCTATCTCTACACGTTGAGGCGCTGAGATGGAGTCGACACTCGACACATTCGGCAGTCAGGACACATCGAACGTCGCGGGCTTCGCGGCGGGTGAGACGCTGTGGCTTACGGTTCTCATGTCGGCCGCGGGCGTGGCGATCTTCGTGGTCGTCATGGTCTTTATCGCTCTCGCGTGGCGCGGGCGCGGGGGCGGGCAGACATGGTGGATCGTGGGCGGCGGCGTGATCTTTCCCGTCGTCGTGATCGGCACGCTGTTCGTCACGTCGACCTTCGTGCTGCGCGCCATCGCGGGGCCGTCGACCCCGGCCCATGTCATCGAAGTGACCGGCAAGCAGTTCTGGTGGGACGTGATCTATGACCCGGAAGGGCGCGCCCTGCGGGACGCGAACGAGGTGGTGCTGCCCCTGGGCGAGCCCGTGGAGATCCGGCTGAAAAGCACCGACGTGATCCACTCCTTCTGGGTGCCGTCGATCGCCGGCAAGATGGACATGATCCCCGGCCGCGTGAACACGCTCACCGTGACCGCCACCCGAGAGGGCCGGTTCCGCGGCCAGTGCGCCGAGTTCTGCGGTCTGGCCCACCCGCTCATGGCCTTCGAGGCGGTTGTCCTGCCGCCCGAGGAATACGACGCCTTTCTCGCCGATCTCGATGGCGAGGCCCGCGATGCCGTCACGCCGCAGGAACGTCGCGGGGCCGAGGTGTTTCAGACCTCCGGCTGCGTCGCCTGCCACCGGGTACAAGGGATCAGCGACGCCCGGATCGGCCCTGACCTGACCCGCGTGGGCGGACGTGCCGCGCTGGGCGCTGGGATGTGGGAGATGAACACCGGCAACCTCGCCGGCTGGATCGCGGATGTGGGCGACATGAAACCGGGCGCCGAGATGCCCTCCTACAACCAGTTGTCCGGGCCTGACCTGCGCGCGCTGGTCGCCTGGCTGGAGAGCCTGACATGAGTGTGAGCGAAACACCGACGACCTATTCCGGCGCGCGCAAGGGCGAGGACAAGAGTTTCGAGGGCGTGTGGGACACGCCCAAGGGCATCCACGTTCTGTCGTCGGTCAGTCACCGCGTCGTCGGGCGGCGCTTCATCTATACCGGGTTCGTGTTCTTCCTGATCGCGGGCGTGCTCGCGCTCCTCGTACGCACGCAGTTGATCGTGCCGGGTAACACGTTCCTCGATCTGGAGACCTACAACCAGGTCTTCACGATGCACGGGACGCTGATGATGTTCCTGTTCGCGATCCCGATCCTCGAGGGCTTCGCGGTCTATCTCATCCCGCTCATGCTGGGCGCGCGCGACCTGATCTTTCCGCGTCTCGGGCAGTTCGGATACTACTGCTACCTCTTCGGCGGGATCATCGTGCTGTCGTCGTTCGTGTTCGACGCGGCGCCGGATGGCGGCTGGTTCATGTATGTGCCCCTGTCCACCAAGGCGCATACGCCGGGGCTTTCGGCGGATTTCTGGCTGATCGGGATCACCTTTGCCGAGATCGCCTCGGTCACGGCGGCGGTCGAGCTGATTACCGCGATCCTGACCGCGCGTGCGCCGGGGATGAGCCTGACCAAGATGCCGATCTTCGCGTGGTATATCCTCATCACCGCTTTCATGATCGCCATCGGGTTTCCGCCGCTCATCATCGGGTCGATCCTGCTGGAGGCCGAGAGGTTGCTGGGCCTGCCGTTCTTCGATCCGATGCTCGGGGGCGACCCGCTTTTGTGGCAGCATCTGTTCTGGCTGTTCGGCCACCCGGAGGTCTACATCATCTTCCTGCCAGCCGCTGGGATGGTGGCCACGATGCTCCCCACCTTCGTGGGCAAGCCGTTGTTCGGTTACGGCTTCGCGGTGGCAGCGGTGGTGTCGATGGGGTTCATCAGCTTCGGCCTCTGGGCGCACCATATGTTCGCCACGGGCCTGCCGATCCTGTCGCTGTCGCTCTTCTCGGCGGCTTCGACGATGGTGGCGGTGCCGACAGCGATACAGGTGTTCTGCTTCATCGCCACGCTTGCCTCGGGCAGGCCGAAACTGACCACGCCGATGTTGTTCATCCTCGGCTTCCTGTCGATCTTCGTCCTTGGCGGGCTGACCGGCGTGATGCTCGCCTCGGTGCCGTTCAACTGGCAGGCCCATGACAGCTACTTCGTCGTCGCCCATCTGCACTACGTCCTGATCGGCGGCATGGTCTTTCCCCTGATCGGCGCGTTTTACTACTGGGCGCCGCACTTCACCGGGCGGATGATGTCCGAGCGGCTTGGCCGCTGGGTCTTCGGGCTGATGTTCGTGGGGTTCAACACGACCTTCCTGCTCATGCACATCACGGGCCTGCGCGGTATGCCCCGGCGCGTGGCGACCTATGCCGAGGGGCTGGGCTGGGACCGGCTGAACATGCTGAGTTCGATCGGGAGCTATATCCTGGCAGCCGGGATCGCGCTGTTCGTCTTCGACTTCTTCCGCAGCCGCCGGCACGGCCCGCCCGCGCCGCGCAATCCCTGGGGGGCGGGGACGCTGGAATGGCTCTATCCCCCGGTCGCGCCCGGCTTCAACTTCCACGCCATCCCGCCGGTCGAAAGCCGGGAGCCGTTGTGGGATCAGCCCCACCTTCTTGAAACCGAAGCGCATAAGGTCGAGGGCGTCATGCACGGCATCCGCGACGGGCGGCGCGAGACGGTGGGCTGCGACCCGGTGAGCGGGAAGCCCCTGTACATCCTGCGCCTGCCGCACCCCACATGGCTTCCCATGATCGCCGCCGCCGGACTCGCCCTCCTGTTCGGGGCGACGCTGGCCTCGGCCTACTGGCTCTGCGCCGTGGGGGCCGTCATCGCGCTTGTCGCCTTCACGCTGTGGGGGTGGGAGCCGTCGGACAGCGGAGTGACGCGGGACGCGGGGATGGGGCATGAGCTGCCGGTGAACGTGGTCGACCGCCGGTCGCATATGCATGTGGCGCTGGTGGGCACGATGCTGGTACTCATGGCGCTCTTCGCCTCGCTGATCTTCGGGCTTCTCTACCTGTGGAACATCCGCCCCGAGGCCGCCGAAACGCTCACCCGGCCCGCGTTGTTGCCGGCCGCGGTTGCGGTGGTGCTCGGCCTCGCCGTCGCGCTATTCGGCCAGCTTACCCGCCGCGCGGCGGTGCGTGACCGGTTCGCCGGGGCCACGGTGTTGTCCCTGCTGACGGTGCTGACGTCGCTCCTCGCCGTGGCCGCGCTTGGCCTGTCCCTGATGCCCATTGACCCGTGGGCCAGCGCGCTGGGCGCGACGCTCTGGGCCATCGGCGGCTTTGTCGCCTTCAACCTCGCCGTCCTCACATACTGGGGGCTGTTCAACGCGGCGCGCAGATTGACCCGGCGGATCGGGCCGGGCCAGTCGATGCCCGACTTCAATCTCGCCACCTTCGCGAAGGGCTGCGGATTGATGGTCGCCGTGGCGGGCGCGTTCTTTATCGCGGGCGCGGTGGGAGGTGTCGGATGACCGCGCTGACCCGTCAGATCGTCGCGATTGCCAGACCGGGCGTGGTCTGGGCCGTGCATTTCATCGCGATCTACGCGCTGATTTCGGCGGCTTGCGCGGCGCGGGCGCTGATCGGCCACCCGACACTTCTGATCGCCGGTGCCGTGGTGACGGTGCTGGGCGTCGCGCTGTGCCTGTGGTCGGTCGCAGCGCCGCGGACCGGAGAGGACGGCGACCTCAGGCCCGCTGCGTTCTGGAGCGGCCTGATCTTCGCCCTCGCGATCCTCGCGAATGCGTCGGCGCTGTTCTTTTTTCAAAGCTGTGGAGGGTGACATGGACGACTATGTGCCATTTTGCGGAACGCCGCCGCTGCCGTCGGAGCTGTGGTCCCGATGGACACTCGACCCGGTCCTTCTCGGCGTCCTCGCCCTCGGTCTGGCGGCCATCCTGTGGACCACGCGCGGCGTGGCGCGGCGTCAGCCGCTCCTCGGCTGGGCGCTGGTTGCCGTCCTGTTCGTCTCGCCGATCTGCGCCGCCTCGATGGCGCTCTTTTCCGCCCGCGTCGCGCAGCACCTGCTCCTTACGCTGGTTGCCGCGCCCCTGCTGGCGCCGCTGTTGAAGGACAAGGCCCCGCCGCCGGCACTGGCGGCCGTGGTCTTTGCCGCCCTGTTCTGGTTCTGGCATGTGCCGGGGCCCTATGCCCTCACGCTCCAGTCCGATCTGGCCTATTGGTCCATGCATGTCAGCGTGGTCGGGGCCGCAGTCGTGTTGTGGGCTTCGTTTCGCGGCTGGGTCGCGTCCGGGCCCTTCGCCACGGCGCTCGCAGCCGCAGGCACGGGGGCGCAGATGACGCTTCTGGCGGTGCTTCTGATCGTCTCGGACAAGCTCTGGCATCCGTGGCATGAGCTTACGACGTTGCCCTATGGATTGGACGCGATGGGCGATCAGGCGCTCGCCGGGGCGTTCATGTGGGTCGGCGGCGGGCTCTTCTTCATGGCGCTCATCGCAGGGCTCGCGCTTCGCTTGTTCGGGGCCGACGGACGGGCTGCCGGGACGAAGGCGTGACGCACGCTTAGGTTCGACACCGAAAAGGCGCCAGGAAATGGCGTACGTCCCAACAATTGTTGCCGACCTGCGGCCGGACCTTGCCTCATGCTTGGGCTAGATTCGCAGGAAGGAAGGTATTTGCGCATGGAGAGACATAGCGAGTTCGAGAGTTTGCAAGTCGCCGAGATTCGTCATCGAATGACCAATGGTTTCCAGTTGTTGCAGGCCTATACGCGTCAACAGCTCAGGAGATGCGAGTCAGACGAGGCGCGCGAACAGGTGCGCCGCGTTCTGGACCAGATTCGCTCGGTCTCCAGCCTGCAAACCGCGCTGACCGAAGCGGACCTCGGCAAGTTCGGAGACTTCCTCGACCAGATCGAAACGCATTGGACGCAACTCGGGCGCGCGCAGGGGATCGAGGTCGGAATTACTGCCGACACCCCGCGCCATTTGCCTGCGAAGACGGCCGAGAACGCGGCGCGCGTGCTCATGGAAGCTGTCACCAACTGCCTCGAGCACGCGTTTCCGGATGGCGCCGGAGGGCGGATCGACGTTTCCGTGGAACTGGTCGACGGGCATCGTCTGTGCCTTCGGATCGCGGATGACGGTGTCGGGCTGACCGACGCGCCGGGCGATGGGCAGGGAACCGGCATTATCGCGGCGCTTGCGGCCGAAATGGGGGGCGAAGCGGTCTGGACGCCACGCGATGGCGGAGGCGCATTGTTATCGGTGACTTTCCCTGTTGCCCCGGAAAATGATATGATCCGCGTAAACGGAACTCATGCAAATGGATAAACGGCATGAACAACGTCTTCGCGCGCAAACTCCGAAACGCCGGACCTCTGGGGCCTGACGACATGGAACGGCTCGAACAGGTCATATCGGACCCGTTTGAACTCGGCGCTCGCGAAGACCTGATCCATCACGGCGACGACCCGGAAAACGTGCACCTCGTGTTGACCGGTATGGCTTGCCGCTACAAGATCCTGCCGGACGGGAGCCGCGCCATCGTGGCCCTGATGCTTCCGGGCGATATCTGCGACCTGCATGTCGCAATCCTCGGGCAGATGGATCACAGCATCGGAACACTGACCGACTGTCAGATCGTGCGGATTCCCAAGAATACGATCGCCGATCTGCTCGACAACTACCCCCGCATCCGCCACGCGCTGTTCTGGTCGACGCTCGTGGACGAGGCGATCCTGCGCGAATGGCTGGTCAACATGGGCCGACGACGGTCGGATCATCAGATGGCGCACCTGTTTTGCGAGGTTCACACGCGCCTTGCGGCGGTGGACCAGCTTTACGACTCTCTCATGCCGCTTACGCAGGAAGAGCTGGGGGATATCCTCGGCATTTCCTCGGTCCACGCTCAACGGGTCATCTCGGGGCTGCGCAATCAGGGGCTTATCAATGTTCAGGACAGTCGCGTTTCGGTCCAGGATTTCGACGCCCTGAGCGAGTTTGCCGAGTTCGAAGCCGACTATCTGCATCTGGGCGAGGGGCGCGCCAACGGCGTGGATGCGACAGCCGAGCACGGCGCAGGAAGGAGCCCTGCATGAGCCTGTTCTATTTCGACATCAACGATGGCCTGGAGGCGGCCTACGACGACACAGGTACAGAGCTGGCGGACCGGGCCGAAGCGCGCAAAGAGGCGCTTGCCGTTCTCGCGCCCGTGGCGCGGGAAGGGCTGCCGGACTCCATGAAATGCGCGGTCACGGTGACCGTCCGCGACGGAGCCAAACGCCCGATCTTTCATGCCTCCCTCACATTGGTCGAGGACTGGATCGAGTGACGCGCGGCCGGGCTTGAGCTGTGCGCCTGAGATCGGCCCACCGGCGCTGATACTGCGGGCCCGAAAGACCTGTGCGCGTTCCGTGGCAGGCGTGCGGCCCGCCGGAATTGTGCGGTCCTGACATCGCGTCGACCCTCGCCACCCCCATCCACCACTGAACGGAATTGCGCCTTTGCGGGAACTTTCCGGTGCGGCGAGCCGATAGTCCGGTATGGGCGACACGCTTTCGCGGCGCGGCGAAGCCGACCCGGGACCGCGCGTTGAGGTGTCTGTTGTTGGCACCGCGCCCGTCGTCGATGGAGGTATTTGAGCATGGCGTCGAGAGCGATATGGAAGGGTCAACTCAGGCTGTCCCTTGTTTCGATTCCGGTCGAAATCCACTCGGCCCGCGAGTCCGGGTCGCGGGTGTCGTTTCGCCAGATTCACGGGCCGTCCGGCAAACCCGTCCACTACCAGAAAACCGTGCAGGGCGTCGGTCCGGTCGAGAGCGACGAGATCGTGAAGGGCTATGAGACGGATGACGGCGACTACATCCTGCTCGAACCGGACGAAATCGACGCGATCAAGCTTGAGACGAAGAAGACGCTGGAGCTGGTTCAGTTCGTCGAAACCTCGGAAATCGCGCCGATCTGGTTCGATCGTCCCTATTACGTCGTGCCCAGCGACGAACTGGCCGAGGATGCCTACCGCGTCGTGCGCGACGCGCTGCGCCAGACCAGGAAGGCCGGGCTGGGCCAGCTGACCATGCGCGGCAAGGAATACCTCTGTGCCATCCGCCCTTGCGGCGACGGTCTGTTGATGGAGACGCTTCATTACGAAAAGGACATCCGCAACGCGGACCCGCTGTTTTCCTCCATCGCGGATGATGCGACCGACGACGAGCTGCTCGACGTGGCGACGCAGCTTATCGACAAGAAGACGGCGCCCTTCGATGCGTCGGCGTTCGAGGATCACTACGCGGCGGCGCTGCGCGACCTGATCGACCGCAAGATGAAGTCGAAGAAGACCCCGCGCGCGAAACGCCCGGATGACGATGGTCGGGGCGAGGGCGAGAATGTCGTCGATCTGATGGATGCGCTGAAGAAAAGCCTCAAGCAAAGCAAGGGCGGCAAGTCCGGTGGGCGCCGCAAGAAGGCGTCATGAGATCGCTGGAGGCCTACGAGAAAAAGCGGGACTTCGACCTCACGCCGGAGCCGCGCGCGGAATTGGTGGAGGCCGGGGGCGACCGCTTGTCATTCGTCGTCCAGAAGCATGACGCGCGCCGCCTGCACTTTGATTTTCGGCTCGAATGGAACGGCGTTCTGCTGTCCTGGGCGGTGACCAAGGGGCCGTCGACCGACCCGTCGCAAAAACGTCTGTCGGTGCGGACCGAGGACCATCCGGTCGCCTATGGCGGTTTCGAGGGGACGATTCCCGAAAACGAATATGGCGGCGGCACCGTGATGCTGTGGGACAACGGATGGTGGGAGCCGCTGCACGACCCCGAAGAGGGGCTGAAAGAGGGCAAACTCCATTTCCGGCTGCATGGTGCGCGGATGAAGGGCGGCTGGGCGCTGATCCGGATGCGCGCAAAAAAGGGTGAGAGGCGCGAGAACTGGCTGCTCATCAAGGAACGTGACGATTTTGCCGGACGCAGCGCCGATGCCCTGACAAACAAGCACCGCACCAGCGTCACGACCGGCCGGGCGATGCGGGATATCGCGAAGGAGCGGGCGCCGCAGAAACCGGCCAAACACGGCAAGCCCCTGCCGCGCTTTCAAAAGCTCCAGCTCGCCACGCTGCGCGATGCGCCGCCCGAAGGCGATGACTGGCAGCACGAAGCCAAGTTCGACGGCTACCGCTGCCTGATTGCCGTGGGCAAGGGCGGCGTTCGGCTCTATTCACGCAATGGCAAGGACTGGTCCGACCGTTTCGGCGACCTGTGCGAACCTGCGGCGGCACTTGATTGCGACGCGGCGCTGATCGACGGCGAGGTGATCGCGGGCGGCGGGGGCGGCGATTTCTCGACCCTCCAGAAAGCGTTGAAGTCCGGTGATCCGCTGACCTTCTACGCGTTCGATTGCCTCCACCTCGACGGTAAGGATCTGACGGGCAAGCCTTTGTCGGAACGGCGTGACGCGCTTGAAGGCTTGTTCGGCGGGCTGCCCCCGCGCGGTCCGCTCCGCATGAGCCCGGTGATCGAGGGCGACGGGGCCGCTGCGCTGGCTGCGATGTGTGACGCGGGCGGCGAGGGGATCGTGTCGAAACGCACGGACGCGCCTTATCGCGGCGGCCGCGCCAAGAGCTGGATCAAGGCCAAATGCATCAAGCGCGCCGAATTCGTGGTGGCAGGCTGGTCACCCTCCGACAAGAAGGGGCGCCCGTTCTCGTCTCTCATCCTCGGCAGCTTCGAGCGGGGGCGACTGGTCTATCGCGGCCGGGTTGGCACCGGGTTCGACGGCGACGATTTCGACGCGTTGCAAGGGGCGATGAAGCCGCTCGCCCGCAAGACATCACCATTTGACGCGGACCTGCCGGCCGAAGCCTCGGACGCGCGCTGGGTCACGCCGAAGCTGGTCGTCGAAACGGAATACGCCGAATTCACCAGCGAGGGCCGCATCCGCCACGGCGTGTATCAGGGTCTGCGCGAGGACAAGGAGGCCAAGGACGTGAGTGCCAAAGCAGAGGCCGCGAGCGACAGCTCCGACGATGAACGGAAGATCGCCGGGGTCCGCGTCTCCAGCACGGGGCGCGTGGTCTATCCCGAGACGGGTCTGACCAAGGGCGAGGTCGCCGGGTATTACGCGGCGGTCGCGGACCGGATGCTGGAGCATTCCGCGGATCGCCCCCTGTCGCTTCTGCGCTGTCCCGATGGCATTTCGGGCGACTGTTTCTTTCAGAAACACGCAGGCCGAGGCTTTCCCGACGGGGTGAAGTCCCTGCCTGTCGAGGAAAAGGACGGCGACACCGAGGATTACATGTATGTCACCGCGGCCGAGGGGCTGGTCGGTGCGGCCCAGATGGGCACACTGGAGTTTCACATCTGGGGCGCGCAACGCGACCGGATCGAACGCCCGGATCGTATGGTGTTCGACCTCGACCCGGACGAGGGGCTGGGCTTCGATGCCGTGAAACAGGCGGCAGGCGACGTGCGCGACGGGCTTGCCGCCTGTGGGCTGGACGCCGCGCCGATGGTCACGGGTGGCAAGGGGGTGCACGTCGTCGTGCCCCTGCGCCGGGTGTCCGAATGGGACACGGTCAAGTTTTTTGCCAAGACCTTTGCCACCGTCCTGACCGAACGCCATCCGGACCGCTACACCGCCACGATGTCCAAGGCCAAGCGCAAGGGCAGGGTGTTCATCGACTGGCTGCGCAACGAGCGCGGGGCCACGGCCATTGCGCCCTATTCCCTGCGCGCCCGTCCGGGGGCCGCCGTCGCCACGCCCGTCACATGGGACGAGTTGTCCGATCTGGACCGGCCCGACGGCTTCCACGTCGCGGCTGTGCAGGACCGCCTGTCGCGCGCCTGTCCTCTCGGGTCAGCTAGGGCGCGGGGGATCGGCGCATCGGTCGTCGAGGCGCTGGAAGACTGGTCGAAGGATTGAGCACGCCAGCCCGGCTTGCGGGGCGGCGTGGTTGCGGCGCTGAACACCGCGGATTCACCACCCGGAGCGGACCTGAACGCATGCAATCAGGCTGAAGGCGTCCGGCTGGAACTGACCCACGCTGACCACCGAGAAGGCTGGGGATTGGTCGTGGCTCGTTTCCGCAGAAAGGCGATATGTTTCAGCAACTTGGCCGCGAATCGGTGTGCCACGCTGAGCACGGGATGGTGAGCGGCAACGCCACCGGCCGTTCCCGACGCTACGGGTGGGTGCGGGCGCACCTGCGCGGTTTCGGGGTCAATTCTCCGATCGATGACCGGCCGGCGCAGTCGCCACGAGGCCGCAAAGCCCCCGGTCGGGAGCGGTGACCTTTCGGACGTGGCGCATATTTTCGGAACAAACGGCCGATGTGGTCCATTGAATGTCCGAAACGAGCGAGTCCTAACAATCGGAAAAGACAAGATGCGTGACGCCAATCCCGCCCCGGACGCAGTCCGACTGCTTTTTGTAGATGACAACGAAATCCTGTGCGGCACGATGGCGCGCGAAGTCTCGCGGCTGGATGGCTGCAAGTGCATGTCGTGGACCACGCCGTCGGCACAGCCGACCCGTGAAATCGCGGACTTCGCGCCAGACATGGTCGTGGCCGATCCCTGTCAGACCGAGACCGCTCCGGGCGCATTGCGCGAAACGCACCTGAACATGTTCGGTGACCACGAAAGCGTGGCCTACATCCCGTCCGATGCCTCCGGCGTGGCGCGGGAATGCCTGCGGGCGGATTACTCGGGCATCATTTCGCGCGGAGAGGGGCTCGACTGCTTTATCCGTGCGATAGAGTCCATGATCGCCGGGGGCGTCTATATCGACGGCGTGTTCGGGCAATTCGGTGCAAACACGCTTTCGGAAGACCGCACTAGCGAAGATGAAGACGGCCTGTCGGCCCGTGAACGCGAAATCCTGATACAGGTCGCGAAAGGGCGCGCAGCGAAGGAAATCGCGCGCACGCTCAGGATCAGTCCGAAGACGGTGGAAACCTACAAGTACCGGGCGATGAACAAGCTCGGGCTTTCCGGGCGTGGCGCGGTCTATGACTTCGCCGAAGGACAGGCCTGGCTCGCCTGAGCCGGTCGTGGGGTCCCCTGGTCATATCGTGGTTGCGGATGAGAACCCGGTTCTCGTCTCATCCATCGCGGGCTTGCTGACCGACCGCCTCTCGGTCGATCCCGAAGAGATCGCAGAGGTCGCACCGATCCGGACGCGAACCGTGATCGATGCCAATCCGAACCTCCTGATCCTCGACCCATTGCTGACAGAGTCCCTGCCGCGTTTCGTCGACGCCGTGCGGCAGGCCACGCCGGGCGTGTCCTTCGTGGCCTATGCCTCGCGGCCGACGCTCGAACTTGCGCGCTATTGTCTGGAAATGGGGTTCCGCGCCTTTCTGCCCAAAACGATGGCGCCGACGTCGTTCGTGAGTGCAATCCGCGTCGTCATGGACGGGGGCACGTTCATCCACAAATCATTCGTGCGTCAGATGCGCGACATCGACATGAACGACACGGCAGCCCCGGCGCTGTCGGAGCGGGAGGAAACCACGCTGCGGATGGTGGCGCTGGGCTACAGCAACCGCGAGATCGCGGCGCATCTCGCGCTCAGCGCCAAGACGGTGGACACGCATCGCGCCCGCGCCATGCGCAAGCTGGACATCAACGCCAAGCCGGATCTGGTGCGCGTGGCCTGCGCACGGGGCTGGCTGTTCTGAAGTCGGGTGGGGGAAGACCCCACCGGGGGTAGGGATTCCCCCGGCCCGGTGCGGTGAAATTCCTACCAGACCCCGTCGGATTCCCGACTGAAAACCACGCTTCCTCATCTCTACATCTGTTCTCGAACGGCGCGGCCCGGCTGCGCCACGGACGAATCAAGCGAATGCCCGGACAGGGCGGAAAAGGATGTACGATGGCACGGATCAGCGTCTTCGGTATCGGATATGTGGGCGTCGTATCGGCGGCCTGCCTCGCCCGGGACGGGCATGATGTGATCGCGGTCGATGTGGACCAGCACAAGGTCGACACGCTCGGAGCGGGACGCGCACCCATTGTCGAGAAAGGTCTCGATGAACTGGTCGCGGACACGGTCGCCTCCGGCAAGCTTACCGCCACGACAGATGCGGATGCAGCCATCCGTGATACGGATGCCTCCTTCGTCTGCGTCGGCACGCCGTCGGACCCCGATGGGTCCGTGGGGCTCGGTCACGTTGTTTCGGTTTGCGAATCCATCGGCCGCGCGCTGGCCGGCAAGTCCGGCTTTCACTCGGTCGTCATGCGGTCGACCATCGTGCCCGGCACGATGGAAGAGGTCTGCATCCCCACGATCGAGACGGCTTCGGGCAAGCGCGCC
>CXWF01003473.1_pt1 | contig 26224 bp, 18 predicted proteins | sample 468421 | NCBI WGS metagenome assembly CXWF01 (sample SAMEA2620812, study PRJEB7988) | marine metagenome | biome: marine biome (ENVO:00000447); feature: surface water layer (ENVO:00002042); material: "saline water (ENVO:00002010), including plankton (ENVO:xxxxxxxx)" | depth 5 m
CATCGACGCCAAGGTTAGCGGCCAATTCCTCCGACGTTGTATAGATGGGCGGCGGCACCATGCCGTCAATGTCCCTGGGCTTCAGCCCCGCATCCGCGATGGCCCGCCTGGCGGCATCAAGCATCATGGCCACTGCCGTCTGGTCCGCCCCTTTTACATAATTGGTCTCGCCGATCCCGACGATCGCGGCCTTGTCGCTGAAATTCTTCACGAATCTGCCCTCATTAGCTTTGTTCCCGGCACACAGTTTTTCGATGAGCGTCCGAAAACCTTCCGTAGGAAATATTCTTTGGGCAGATCAAGTCGCCGGAATAAGACATGAATGAACGGATTCCTGTCCCTCGATTTGGCGCGCCAGCGTCTTGATCGCCAGTTCAGCTTCCTCAAGCTCGAAATCATGAGTGTGCATGAGTTCAAGGGGATATTTGCGGCGCTCAATCATCTCAATCGCCTTCTTGTACCCCGACGACGTAACGCCGATTGCGCCTTTGATGGAAATTTCCTTCATGACGATAAGGTCGGACACGAAGTCGGATACAGGCTTAAATCCCTTGACGCCGGCAAGGACGACCGTTCCGCCCATACGGACACAATCCAGCGCATCACGGACCGGCTGAGTCGCGTAGGACGTAACTTCAACAATGACGTCCGCGCCTTTTCCGTTTGTCAGCGCCCGTACACGATCGACAACATTTTCGTTCTGCACATCGATTATGTGATCGGCGCCAAGAGCAAGAGCCATCTGGAGCTTGTTTGAATCGGCCGCAAGTCCCGTAACTATGATCTTTCCCGCGCCGGCCTCACGCGCGGCAACGACGCTCGCAAGCCCGCGCTGTCCGGGCCCAAAAATCAAAACGGTATCGCCAACCTGCGTCTGCGGAATCTCTACCGCCCAACGAAAGCCTGCGCCCAGCGGATTGAACATGACCGCCAGCTCCGCCGGAAGGTTCTTGTCCATCTTGTGAACGATCGTGTTGGGCGCGAGATACATATATTGTGAATAAGCACCCCAGAGACCCGGTGCCTCCGTGAGCGGAATATACGAGTAGATCTGACGGCTGTCGCACAGATGATAATGCCCGCCGACACAGGTGTCGCAGCAATGGCATGACAGCATCGTCTCGACGGCAACCCGGTCGCCGACATCGACACCCCAGCGCTTGGCGGCCTTGTCGCCGATCGCTTCGATGATTCCGAGAGGTTCGTGCCCCGGGATCACCGGCATCGGAGTCCGCAAAGCCCCTTCGTATTGTTCGTAATCGCTGCCGCAAATGCCGCAGGCTTCGACACGGAGGATGGCGCTGTCATCGGCGATCTGGGGGATGGGCAAATCGCGGGCTTCGAGTTTGCGCGGAGCTGTCTGCACCATCGCCATCGATTTTTCCGGCAACATCTTTCGCCTCCCCGTTTCGTGTCGGCACCAGCGATGCACCAATAACACGTATATATTTTTTAATGCTCGTATGTGTTATACAGGCTCAAAATCAAGATGCGAAGACCTAAAATGCCGGCTTCGCCGAATTGGGAGGAGGAGAAATAATGGCCGACGAAACACCCAGGGTTCCATTGCTATCCGTGGCGGAAGCGGAAGCCGCGGCAGCGAAAGCCGGCATATCGGAACAAATGGCGCCACTCAGCGTCTTCCGGGTTTTGCTCCGTCATCCCGATGTGGCGCGCGAGCTTGCTTCGACGCTCAACACTCTGCTTTTCCAGGGCAACAAGCTCGATGCAAGACTGCGCGAACTCATCATCATGCGCATAGGCTGGAAAACGAAATCGCTCTATGAATGGACGCAGCATTGGCGTGTCGCCCGTATGTTGGACATCCCGGAAGCTGATCTGGTCGCGACGAGGGACTGGAAAAATGCCTCCTGCCTGTCTGACGCCGACCGTGCCATTCTCGCGGCCACCGACGAGACGCTCGACGACGGCATGATCTCGGATGCCACTTGGGCCGCATGTGCGACGCACCTGAAAACTGCCGAAGAACGTATCGAACTGGTTGTCGCTATCGGCAACTGGACGCTTTTCTCGCAATTGCTCAAGAGCCTGCGAATCCCGCTTGAGGATGGCGTCGTCGCCTGGCCGCCGGATGGCGAGAAGCCCTGAGCAGAGGAGAGATGCCATTCAAGAACAGGACCGAGACAATGAGCGAAAAAAAGGCGATTTCAAAAGATCTGGTCGGCATGACGTTTCCGGCCGTCGACGTGGAGTGGTCTGACAAGGACACGATACTCTATGCACTTGGCGTCGGCGCTCGTCCCGCCGACGGGCTTGATTTCATTTACGAAGGCCGGGGACCGAAAGTTCTGCCGACCTATGCCGTCATCCCCGGCGGACGAGGGCTCGCCGGGCTGATGAGCGGGGTCGAGATGAAGTTGGAAATGCTGCTGCATGGCGAGCAATCCGTCGAATTGCTGCGCGCGCTGCCTTCATCGGCCAAGGTCAAGGTAACTGGGCGCGTTTCCGAGGTTTGGGACAAAGGCAAGGCGGCTGTCATCGGAGTTGAGAGCACGGGTTCCGACGAGAAGGGACCGCTCTTCAAAACTCATGCGACATTATTTGTGCGCGGCGCCGGCGGATTCGGTGGAGAGCGCGGGCCATCGGGTACGGACGCGACGCCGCCGGACCGGGCCCCTGACGCCGTCGTTGAGGACGTGACGCGTCCCGAGCAAGGGGCGATCTACCGTCTCTCGGGTGACCGCAATCCGATCCACATTGATCCGGATTTTGCCAAGTTGGGTGGCTTTGAAAAACCTTTTGTGCATGGGCTTTGCACATATGGTTTCGTCGGGCGCGCGGTTCTGAGCGAGCTTTGCGGCAATGATCCCGCCCGCTTCAAATCCCTCAGCGGACGCTTCGCCGCTCAGGTCTATTTTGGCGACACGATCATAACGAAGATGTGGAAAGCGGGCGATGGCATTGCTATCGTGCAGGCTGAAACCCAAAACGGCAATGTCGTCCTGTCTCAGGCTAAGGCGACATACAAGGTCTGACGGGCGGAAGTTGGTCAAAGAAAAAATGTCAAACCGTTTTTCTCATCTGCTTCAGCCGCTTGATCTGGGGTTTGTGACACTGAGAAATCGTGTGTTGATGGGATCGATGCACACCGGCCTCGAAGAAATGCCGGACGGCTTCGCGCGGCAGGCCAAATTCTTCGCAACACGCGCCAAGGGCGGTGTTGGAATTCTTGTCACCGGCGGCATTTCGCCGAATAGGGCAGGAAGACTCGCCGAGCACACGTCGGTAATGACTGAAGACCTTGTTGAAGGTCATCGCGCGATTACGCGTGCGGTCCACGACGAGGGCGGAAAAATCGTTCTCCAGCTTCTGCATGCTGGCCGCTACAGCCGACACGCAGAACTGGTGGCGCCCTCCGCAGTCAGATCCCGCATCAACCCGCTTACGCCTCGCGCCTTGAGCGAGGAGGAAATCCTTCAGACTATTGAGGATTTTGGCACCGCCGCGGCGCTCGCCCGCGAAGCCGGATACGACGGTGTTGAAATCATGGGTTCGGAGGGCTATTTTCTCAATCAGTTCACTGCGGCGCGTACAAATCAGCGTACAGACGATTGGGGCGGTTCAGCTGAGAACCGGCGACGCCTGCCGGTTGAGATCGTAAAGCATGTCCGCAAACATTGTGGTTTGGACTTCATCGTCGTCTACCGGATATCCGTTCTCGATCTCGTCGAGGGGGGGAATTCCTGGCCAGACGTCGCCGCCCTTGCAAAAGATGTCGAGGGGGCGGGAGCGAACATCCTCAACACCGGCATAGGCTGGCATGAATCGCGTGTGCCGACGATCGCTCATATGGTGCCGCGCGGAGCTTTCATCTGGGCGACCAAGCGCCTCAAGGCGGAAGTCGCAATACCTGTGGTCGCTTCCAACCGGATTAATACGCCGGAACAGGCGGAGCAACTGATTGCAGACGGGCAGGCTGACATGGTTTCGCTCGCGCGTCCGCTATTGGCCGACCCCGATTTTGTCTCGAAAACGGCATCAGGCGCATCGTCAAGCATCAATACTTGCATCGGCTGCAATCAGGCCTGCCTCGACAATGCTTTTACCGGGCGGCTGACAACCTGCATGGTCAATCCTGCGGCCTGCCGGGAAGCTGAGTTCGAGATCGCGCCGGCAGCCAAAGGAAAGCGCATCGCGGTCCTTGGCGGCGGCCCGGCGGGTCTTGCCTGCGCTGTGACCGCAGCCAAGCGCGGCCACAAGGTGGCGTTATTCGAAGCCGACATCGAAATCGGCGGTCAGTTCAATCTGGCGCGACGTATTCCCGGTAAGGAGGACTATGCCGAGACCATCCGCTATTTCAAGAACCGGCTCGACGAACTGGACGTCGAGGTTCGTTACGGTCGGCCGGCCTCGCTCGCCGATCTGGAAAGCGGAGGATTTGATGAAATCGTCGTCGCAACCGGCGTTCACCCGCGCCGTCTCGACATTCCGGGTGCGGATCATCCTTCGGTCATGACCTATGTGGAGGCAATCACAAATCCCGCAGACGTCGGTACCGAGGTTGCCATTATCGGTGCCGGCGGCATTGGCTTCGACGTGGCGGCGCTCCTCTCGCACCCGCAAGGCGCGCACGATCCGTCACAGCCTGACATCGAGAGATTTTCCTCGGAGTGGGGAATTGATTTGAGTTATACGCAACCGGGCGCGTTGCTGGCCGCCAATCATAAATGGCCGTCTGCACGCAAGGTTCATCTTCTCCAACGTAAGGCGCGTGACAGTTTCGGCGCTGGCCTGAGCAAGACGCGAGGATGGGCAAACTTTTTGGAGGTGATGTTCCGGGGCGTTACGATGACTGGTGATGTAACCTATCTGAAAATCGACGACGCCGGGCTCCACATCGAAGCGGGCGGCAAGCCGCAGACGTTGAAAGTCGACACAATTGTCGTCTGTGCCGGACAGGAACCGGCGGACGATGCGTTGTCATTCGCACGCTCGCTAGGCAAACCCGTTCATGCTATCGGCGGGGTCGACAAGCCGCAGCAACTTGATGCGGTCAGGGCGATCGAGGACGGTACGCGCCTCGCGCTCTCTCTTTGAGGAAACAAATGAAAAACCAAGGTCGCGGCAAGAGAGACCATATGGAGTCAGAGTTGTCGCATGAACGCTAACATTCTCAAATCCGGACTACCGTCGGCGGCGACGGTAAAATCCGCAACCCGCGTTCTGGAGATTTTCGAATATTTCGACGAAGTCAGACGCCCGGTGACGATTCAAGACGTGGCGCAGGCGCTGAGTTATCCTCATTCCAGCACCGCAGCTCTTTTGAAGAGCCTCGTCAGCCTCGGTTATCTGGAGCACGATGATCGAAGCAGAACTTTCTTTCCGAGCATCAGAATATCTCTGCTGGGAAACTGGGTGGAGGCCGAGGCGTTACCGATCCGGAATGTTCAGCGCCTGATGAAACGGCTTTCGGCCGATACGGGGTGCACAATCATCCTTGCTGCGCGTCTCGGAGACCATGCGCAATATGTAAAGGTGATTCAAGGCACGTCGCCCATCCGCTTCCATGTCAAGCCAAGCACCAGGCGAATGCTTGCTTTTTCGACGATTGGCCGCGTTCTGCTCAGCGAACTTCCCTTGCCCGAAGCAAGGCGTTTGATTCAGGACGCCCTTGCCGCCATGCCGGAGCGGCGGGCATCGGCGCAGGAGATCGAAGACGAACTGCAAAAAATCAGAAAACGTGGCTTCGCGCTTTACAGCGATCTCGTAACTCCGGGGGCCACGATGTTGGCGATGCCCATTCCGATGGGGCCGTCCGGACGTCCGGTTGCCATCGGAATAGCCGCTCCCAAAGAGTATTTTCGCAATCGCAAACAACCATTCACAGAGTTATTGAGGAACGCCATCGCCGAGCACATCTCACAAAACAATCAAAGTTTTGGGGAGGCCCTCGTCGACGTGGACCAGATCGACGTCGACGATGATATAGCGCTGTAATCATCCGAGTTTTGTATTCAGGAAGTCGGCCATCTCGCCGATCGCAGCGCGGCCCTCGCTCAAGACCGGCGCAAACCAGTGCCAGACATGAATCATGTCCGGCCAGACACGGAGATCGGCGAATACGCCGGCCTCTTTCAATCTATCGGCCAATAAATGGCTATCTGAAAGCAAAACCTCAGAACTGCCGACCTGAATCATGAATGGCGGCAACCCCTTGAGGTCGGCGTATACTGGCGATGCCAGAGGCGTCCTGCGCGGGGTTGAAGTACCCAGATAGGCCGAAGTCCACACCTCAAGATCGGCATGACGCACCATCGGGTCCACATTCGCTTTCTCGTCGTAGGATGTGCCCTTATTTTCAAGATTAGCCCATGGCGAAATGCAAACGGCAGCAGCCGGAAGCCTGAGACCGGCATCGCGCGCCGCAAGAAGCGTGGCGACCGTTAGACCGCCGCCAGCCGAATCTCCCGCCACAGCGAGCTTCGCCGGATCTACACCGGTCTCGATTAGCCAGCGATAAGAAGCAACTGCATCATCAACCGCAGCCGGAAATGGATGCTCTGGCGACCGCCTGTAGTCGATAAGCAGAACCCGGCCATTCAGGGCAAGAGCTATATGCGCCGCAAGATGGCGATGCGAGTCGAGAGAGCCAAGCGCATAGCCACCCCCATGCAGATAAAGCAAAACCCGCTTGCCGGCATCGGCAGCCGGCGCCAGCCATTCGCCGGGAACCCCGCCGGCGGAAACCGGCGTGACTGTCACGCCTTCAGGAAGACCGAATGCTTTTCCGGCCTCATCATACGAGGTACGAAAATCCTCAAGAGAACGAGCCTCCTCGGTCACAAGGCCCGCAAGCAGCTGACGAACGACAGCAAGTTCCTCAAGACTCATTTTTGTACCCCCTCCTCAGGCTGCTGCGCCATGTCGTAACAGATGGCCTGGCAAACGACTTTCGTCGCCCAACACGTCGACGCCATTGCGCCGGACCAATGTCCCATTGACGAGGACGGCTGAAATACCCGAAGCATCGGAAATCAGTCGATCTTCGCCAGCAGGCAGGTCGTAGACCCTGCGCAGAGAACTTGCACCAACCGTTTCGGCGTCGAAGATCAGGACATCGGCGGGCATCCCCACGGCAAGACGACCGCGATCCTTGATGCCGAACACTTCGGCGGGCCGCGACGTCAGCATCCGCACCGCCTCCTCCAGCGTCAAGACTTGCTTTTCACGAACCCATCTCCCGAGAAGGTGGGTGGAAAAACATGCATCGCAGAGTTGGCTCGCATGCGCGCCTGCGTCCGAGAGGCCGAGCACCGTGCAGGAATCGCGCAGCAACGTTGCCACCTCATCTTCGTCCGCGTTCGCGACAGGCAGGCGGAACCGCGTTTGAAGGTCGCTTTGAATCGAGAGGTCCAACGCAAGATCGATCGAGTTGCATCCGAGTTCTGCGGCGACGTCGCTCACCAGCCGCTCCGCGAACTCCGGCCGATCCGGACAGTGAGCGATGACCGCTTTGTCCCATGCATTGAGTATCGGGCCACGCATCGCGTCCCGGAATTCTGCTCGGAAAGAATTGTCGGAATAAAGCCTCAGTTTTTCCGCGCGGTCGGCTTTGTTCACTGGCGCGAAGGCCGGCATGCTCTGGAACAGAAACGGCTGTTCGAATCGAAATTCAAAATTGAGCGGCCGGCAGGTGACCTGCGGAAATACTGCGTAACCAGCCGATTGAAGTTCGTTTGAGCGTGCCAACTGCTCGGCTGTTGAGCCGACATTCAGCACGCCGCCACCGCCCAGCAACGCCGTCCAACTGACATGGCGGCCTGAAACGCGGTTCAATTCCGCGAATTCGTCAAACGACAACTCCTTGCCGACGGTCGCCTGTATCACACCTTCGCCGGCCTCGCCCAGCGCCGACGCGATCTCCCGTATCTCGCTGAATTCCGCCAGCCGGCTTGGAACCGGCCGACCCTCATAGCCTACATGCGTTGGCGATTTCGAAGTTGCATAGCCGAGCGCGCCGGCCTCCAGTCCTTCACGCATGATACCCTTCATGCGCCTGATTTCGTCCGGCCGCGCCGCCCGTTCGGTAGATTCAGGTCCGAGGGCATAAAGACGTAGCGGCGTATGCCCAAGAAGAACGGCCACGTTGATCAACGTACCCTTCTTTTCCACGACATCGAGATATTCGGGAAACGTCTCGAACCCCCAATCGTCGCCGAGGCCGGCCTCAAGCGCCTTGACGCTCATGCCCTCGACATTCTCAAGCGTCCGCAGAATAAGGCTGCGGTGCTCCTTGCGCGTCGGTGCGATGCCGAAGCCGCAATTGCCCACCACGACTGTCGTCACACCGTGCCACGGCGAGATCGACAGCTTCCTGTCCCAAAGAAGTTGCGCATCGTAATGCGTATGGATGTCAACGATGCCGGGAGCAACCACCTGTCCACCGGCATCGATAGTCGTCTTCGCATCGGCAGGGGCATGTCCCATAGCCACAACTTTGCCGTCGAGAATACCGATGTCTCCGGCATAACCCGGAGAGCCGGTACCGTCCACGATGAATCCGCCCACGATCTTCAGGTCGTAGTCCATGAAAACGCCCTTCCTATGAATCGCAAAACATCAAGCCAGTACGTCTGTACACGGAGCGTCAAACGGCAAGCTTGTAGAGCTCCGCGACGTTGTCGTGGCATATCCAGTTGCGTTCCTGCTCGCTCAGATCTTTCGTGTGTTCTTCGAGCATCGCTTGCGACCAGGGCCAGGTCGAATCCGAATGGGGGAAGTCGTTTGCCCACATCAGGCGGCGAACGTTGCACATGTCCTTCATTCTGAAGGCAACCCAGTCGTCCTGGAACGTCACATAGATGTTGTCGCTGAAATATTCGCTCGGCATGCGCTTGAGCGGCGGGGCCTTCATCCAGTAGCGGTGACGCTTATAGGCATGGTCCATGCGATACATGTAGTGCGGAACCCAGCCCGCATCGGCCTCGACGCAGACAACCTTGAGGTTGGGGAAGCGATCGAAGACGCCGCCGAATATAAAGGTGCCCATCACGTCCTGGCAGCCGCGAATGATCGACAGGAAGCCGTTGATGCGCGGTCCACGGACCTGACCCGAAAGACTGTCCGATTTGCCGGTCAGAATATGGAAGGAGAGCGGCATGTCGCACTCGACAGCGGCGGCCCAGACCTTGTCATATACAGTTGAATCATAGTCCTCGACGGCGGGGTTCCCGGGCATCATCACACCCTTGAAGCCCATCTCCTTCGCATGCCTGATTTCCGCAACGCCCTCTTCCGGCGACCGCATGGAAACCTGTGCAAGACCGTAAAGACGGTCGGGCGCCTCCGCGCAGTATTCCTGCAGCCAACGATTATAAGCGTCGAAGCAGGCTTTCTTGTAGTCGAAGTCGGGATGATTGCAGATCACCATTCCGACCGTTGGATAGATGAATTCGGCAGCAACGCCGTCCTTCTCCTGGTCCGCGACGCGGAGCTTGGCGTTCCAGCCGCTTTCCCAGAGGTCTTCGAACGCGACGCCCTCTGTCGTAATGTCTGCCGGGTCCTTTCCGGCAGCAGCTACCAGCCCCATTGGAACCGGAGAGCCCATGCCGTCGACGATGAAAGCGTCGCCAACCTTGTCGATCCGCTTGATGCGCGGCGCGCGGTCGCGAAATTTGGGATCAATGTAGTCAACATAGCAATGCGGAGGTTCGGTGATGTGCGAGTCCGCGGATATGGGCTTCTTGATCATGTCTCTCCCCGTCGCATTTGGTTTCAAGGCCAGGACTTCCAAACAAGCAACCTCTGATCATAAATCTTCACTGGTCGTGCAATCCGAGTCCAGATAAAGTTACATTTATGTTATAAACAACACATATGTGTTATCCGGAGGAGACGCGAACATGACGACCGAACCGGCCCTGCTTGAAAAAAGGGGGCATATCGCCTTGATCACTCTCAACCGCCCGGAAGCGCGCAACTCGTTCAGCCCGGAGATGCTGGTCAGACTTGCCGATCATTGGGAAGAGGTGCGCGACGATGCGAATATTCGCGTCGCCATCGTCACCGGGGCCGGAGACAAGGCATTTTGCTCGGGCGCGGACCTCGGTCAGCTCATCCCGCTCATAAATGGCGCACGCGAACCGCAAAACGAATGGGACCGGAAGATTCTGGCTGACCCGGATATCCTGGCCAAGGGCTTGTTGCGCACATTCGATGTGACCAAGCCGGTCATCGCCGCGATCAACGGCTTTGCCGTCGCGGGGGGGATGGAGCTGGCGCAAGGAACTGACATGCGTATCGCTGCGGATACCGCAAAGCTCGGTGTGCAGGAAGTCAAATGGGCGATTTTCCCGGGCGGCGGCTCAACGGTGCGACTTCCGCGCCAGATACCTTATGCAAAGGCGATGGAACTGCTGCTCACCGGTGACCTGATCAGCGCACAGGAAGCCTGCGATCTGGGATTCCTGAATCGCGTCGTTCCCCAGAACCAGGTGCTCGACGCGGCATTCGAACTCGCGGAGAAGATCGCCGCGAATGGGCCAATCGCCGTTCAGGCAATTCGTAAATCCGCCCGCGAATGCCTGGGCCGCCCTGAGCATGAGGCGATGAGTATGGAATCGCGCTTCGCAGCGCCCGTGTTCAAGACCGAGGATGCGCGCGAAGGGCCCAAGGCATTCATGGAGAAGCGCAAGCCAAACTATAAAGGCCGCTGAGACAAGAAACCGAGATCGTTACAACAGGGAGGTGTTCCGATGCAGTTCGGCATTCAGATGGTTTTTCAGAATTTCGACAAAGCCAACTCCGGGGTAACCGACGGCCAGGTCTATGACAACGAAATCCGCCTCGGAATTTTGGCGGAAAAACTCGGCTTCGACGCATTGTGGCCCGTCGAGCATCATTTCGAGGACTATTCGTTTTGTCCCGACAATACCCAGTTCCTGAGCTACATGGCGGCGCGCACTGACCGTATCAAGCTGGGCACCGGTGCCGTCATCCTCCCCTGGAATATGCCCGTTCGGATCGCGGAAAAGGTTGTCCTTCTAGATCATCTTTGCCAAGGCCGGACACTGTTCGGGATGGGGCGCGGCCTGGCGCGCAAGGAATATGCCGGTATGGGCGTGAACATGGATGAAGCGCGCCGGCGCTTCGATGAAGCAAGCCCGATGATTATCAACGCTCTCGAGACTGGATTCATCGAAGGGAATGGCCCCTTCTATCCGCAGAAGCGGATCGAAATCCGGCCCAATCCGCGCGGCTCCTTCAAGGGGCGTATTTATCAGGTCGCCATGTCGCCGGAATCCGTTCTTCAGTGTGCGAAGGCGGGGGCGCGGATGGTGATCTTTGCGCAAAAGCCATGGGAGGATCAGGCCGAGGCCGTCAAGGAATACAAGGCTGCGTACAAGGCGCAGCATGGCAACGACGCACCGCCGATCATGATATGCGATTTCACCTATTGCGACACCGATCCAGCTCGCGCCAGGGAGCTGGGACAGAAATACGTGACCAACTATCTGCTTTCGGTACTCGATCACTATGAACTGGCCGGCGAGCATTTTAAGGACGCCAAGGGCTACGAGTCCTACGCTCAGGCTGTCGGCGCCATTCGCGCACTCGGCAAGGAGGGAATGGCCAAAACCTATCTTGATGTCACGGCCTGGGGGACGCCTCAGGAAATCATAGAGAAGTTCGAATATCGCAAATCGCTTTTAGGCGAATTCGATATCAATCCCTGCTTCCTTTTCGGCGGTATGAGCTATGAAGAAGCAGCCGAAAGCATGCGTTCATTCGCCAAGCACGTCATACCTGTCCTGAAAAAGAACAGCAATCGCAAGGTGGCCTGACGTAATCGTTTCCCGAGGTCGCCCCCCCGCCTCGGGGAATTGATGAACTTGCGTGTCGGTCTCGCTATGACGCCATTGCGGCGGACATAACGGTTGGGCTGGCACCGCAATTCCCGATGCCGTGAGACAACCTCGTCCGTAGACGAACGGATTGCCTCCGCTGCATCCGTGCATATCTCCGGATCGTTGCGTCGAGCGGGGCCGCCAGGTCTTGCTCCCTTCCCCGATAGATTTCGGCCATGCCGGAATGGATGTCGGGCACGTCGGGCTGACTTCCTTCATTCGCGCGATCGGCCTTCTGGCGCTTCAGCTTGTCCATCCATGCCTTCATCGCTTGCTGATCCATGCCCTCAAAGGTGGCCATAATGCCAGCAATGCCGCGCTCGATCTCTCCAGCGCCTTGTTATCAAGTTCTCCTTGCGCCGGCGCCGACGGTTTTGCTGATTGACGGCGTTTAGCGTAACGCTAATTGGCTTGCCTATCACTATTAGCGGGACTAGGCTGATCCTTCGCGTGAGCGCCTGCCGTCACGCAGGGGAACCTGATAAACAAGAGGGATGCCCGATGAAAAAGGTCGCAGCAGTTTCGTCGAAAGCTGACTGGCGTGGGCGCGACATGCGTCAGACCGAAGATTGGATCTACCATCTTTCATCCAGCGAGATCCGCGAAATCGACGCGGCGCTGAGGCATGCCAAGAGCAAAGGGCTTTCCGGCATTCAAGTCGCCCGCCAGGATTTCCCGCTGCCGACCTTCGCCGCCACGATCGACAAGATCACGGACGAACTGGCCAATGGCCGAGGCTTCATCCTCATTCGCGGCTTTCCTGCACAAGACTATTCCAAGGAAGATGCGGGCACGATTTTCTGGGGCCTCGGCACTCATATAGGCAGACCGTGGCCACAAAATGCTCAAGGTGACGTGCTGGGCGACGTCCGCGACACGGGGCGCAGCATCCTCGATCACACCGTTCGCGGCTATCAAACGCGCGTGGCATTGCCCTTTCACACCGATGGTTCGGATTTGGTGGGGCTGTTGTGTCTGCGTAGTGCCAAGAGCGGAGGATTGAGCAGCATCGTCAGTTCCGTCGCTTGCCACAACGAGTTGGCGCGCACACGGCCTGATTTGTTGGCGCGGCACTACGAACCCTTCTATTACGATTGGCGCGGCGAGCAGGAGCCCGGCACCAAACCGTATTACGCGGCGCCGACATTCACGCTGCATCAGGGCCGGCTCTTCAATCGCTACATCCGCGGATATATCGATAGCGCACAGCGCATTGCCGAAGTGCCGCGTCTGACGGCGTTTGAACGCGAAGCGCTCGACGCCCTCGACGCGCTGACCGTCAACGAGGAGTTCCGGCTCGACATGGAACTGCGCGTGGGGGACATGCAGTTCATCAACAACTACGTCACCTTTCACTCACGCACCGACTATGTCGATCACGAGGAAGACGACAAGAAGCGTCATTTGAAACGCCTTTGGCTTGCCACTGACAAGATCGGCGAGCGGCCGGCGGCGTTCCAGGATCGCGGCTACGACATGAATTGGTGGAGCCAAAACGCACCCAAACTGCCGGCCGTCAAATAGATGCTGCGGGGCCCGGCGAACGCCGCTTTATCATCTGTTTAGCAAAACGCTAATTGCCTGAAACGCACACATATGTGCCGTATATTTTCCGCGACCTTGCCGATATTCGCATGTCCGGCATCTCGCCATAAGCCGAAACGGAGCGCAATGGAATGAACGCAGCGACCGCGATACAACGCCCCGAGGCGGCGCCAATCCTGACGGAATTGAAAGCAATCGCCGCCGATTTTGCTGCAGAGCGCCCCGCGCGCCAGGCCCGCCGCCATCTGGAGCGCGCCGATTTTGATCGGCTGGCCGAAGCGGGTTTTCTGCGCACCGGCATTCCGGCTTCGATGGGCGGGCTGTGGAGCGACACGCAAAGCTCGGTGCGCCTTTATTGCGACATGGTACGAATTATTGCGAGCGGCGATCCATCCGTGGCGCTGGTCGCTTCGATGCACCCGACGGTGCTTGTGTTTTGGCTTGCCGCCGAAAACGCGCCGCCGTCGGACGCCGCCGCCTGGCAAGAGCAACGCAATTGGTGCTTCGGCACGGCGCGCGAGGGGCATTGGTGGGGAACCGTGACGTCGGAGCCGGGCAGCGGCGGCGACATCATGAAAACGCGAACCCTTGCCCAACCGGCGGGCGCGCCGAACTCCTTCTCCCTCACGGGCGAGAAACATTTCGGCTCCGGCTCCGGCATCACATCGTTCATGATCACGACGGCCAAAGTGGCACAAGATGCCGCTCCTTCCATGTTCTTCATGGATATGCGCGACATGCCGTGGGACGGATCGAAGGGTGTGACGCTCGCGGCCGAATGGGACGGACACGGAATGAGCGCGACGCAGAGTCATGCGTTCCACTTCAACGGCGTTGAGGCAACGCAAATGGCCTGGCCTGGAGGTGTTGCTCAAAGCTCGCCGGCTGCGGCTCAACTCGGCGCCTGCATGTTCACCTCCGTGGTCGTTGGCGTGATGGAAAGCGCGCTCGCCTATGCGCGCAGCAAACTTCAGCCGCGCAAGGATGGGCTGCGCAGCTTCGAGCGGGTCGAGTGGGCACGCGCTGTGAACGAAGTTTGGACGATCCTTCAAATTCACGAGGGCATGGTCGCCGCGGTGGAAAGCGGCGCGGGCGGCGTCGCTGCCAGCGCACGTGGCAAGGCGATTGTTGCGGAACTTGCCGAGGTGTGCCTCGCACGGATGAGCAAAGTCGTGGGCGGCAGTTCCTTCTCGCGTAGCGCGCCCTTGGGACAGTGGGGCCAGGACGTGCGCGCGCTCGGGTTCTTGCGCCCACCCTGGGGCTTGGCCTTCGACCAATTGTACGATTTATCCTGGAAGGACTAGGCCATGTCCGGCGCCGTCAAAAAGGAGCCCATTCCCGGCGCCGAACATCAAAAGCGCGGATCGGCCAGCCGCGCGGCGCGGGAAGCGGCGCTCGAGCAGGCGGCCTTGGCGCTATTGCGCGAAAATGGCGCGTTGGCCGGTCTTAATCTGCGCGAGGTTGCCGACCGGGCCGGGATCAATCGCGGTTTGGTCTATCACTATTATGGATCGCGCGAGGAGCTCTTGCGCACGACACTCAAGCGCAATCTCGCGCCGCGCTTGGCCGAGATCAGTGCGGGCAGCTCGCTGCCTTTCCCCAACCGGGTGCGGCAGTTGCTCAGAACGCTGGTCGGTCACGAAGAAGCTATCCGTCTCGTGACACTTCTACTGCTCGACCGCGGTGGGCCACTCTCGCTGATGCCGTTGCTCGCGGATTGGCTGGAGAATCTGGAGCGCGACCAGCGCGACAAAAAAGTGAAAGAGGATATCGACGGCCCGGCAATGGTGGCTCTGATCACCTGTCTCGGCTACGGCTTTGTGCTGTTCCGAAAACAACTGGCGCGCGAGATGGGGACGTCGGTGGCCGACTTCGATTGGCGGATCGACGAGGCGCTCCGCCGCCTGCTCGACGCGTTGGAGCCGGATCCCGTTCCCGACCCGACCGCAACGAACCGGTCGAAGTGCGGCCCAAAAGCTTCGCCAAAGGGTGATCGGAGGAGGAGAAAATCATGACCACTCAGAGCATCGCCGTCGAAAAACTCGGAGCCCATGTTGGCGCCGAGATTTCGGGCATCGATCTCGCCCGTCCCCTCGGCAACAAGGCCTTTCGAGAGGTTCACGACGCACTCATGAATCATGGCGTTATATTTTTCCGCGACCAGGACATAACGCCCGCTCAACATATCGAGTTCGGCCGCAAATTTGGCGAGCTGAATGTGCACCCCTTTGCGCCGTCGCTTCCCGGCCACAAGGAGATCCTGGTCATCCGCAACGACAAGGATCACCCGCCCAACATCAATGTCTGGCACACCGACGTGACGTTCATGGAGCGTCCTGCGATGGGCTCGATCCTCAAAGCAGAGCGCCTGCCCGACAACGGCGGCGACACGATGTGGGCCTCCATGTACGCGGCTTTCGAGGCCCTCTCGGACAAGATGCAGCGCTTCCTCACCGATCTGGTGGCGTACCACGATTTCGAACACGTCTTCTTCAGCGCCCGCAACAAAATGGACCCGATCGAAAAGGCGCAGGCTGTCAAGAAAGCGCGCGCGGAGTGGCCGCTGATGGAACATCCTGTCGTGCGTACGCACCCGGTCACCGGGCGCCAGGCGCTGTTCGTCAATTCCTCGTTTACGCTGCGCATCAAGGACATGAAAGAACTCGAGAGCCGCGCGCTGCTGCAATTTCTCTACGAGCACGTCACCACGCCAGAGTTCCAATGCCGCTTTCGTTGGCGCGAGAATTCCATCGCATTCTGGGACAACCGCTGCACCCAGCACTATGCGCTTGCTGATTATTGGCCGCAGGAGCGCTGTATGCACCGCGTGACCATTGAAGGCGACCGTCCGTTCTACCGAGCGAGTGTCAAATAATGCGCGCGAACAAGAAAATTCATTTGACGGGCTTCATGCTATACGGCCCGGCACCGCACATGATCATGTCATGGGTCTACCCGCCGGAAAAGATGACCGCGGGCAAATGGTACGAAATCGAGTATTGGACTGCGATCGCCAAGACGCTCGAACGCGGCAAGTTCGACATGTTCTTCTTTGCCGACGGTTGGGCGGGCGGGGTCAATGACCCCAGCGTAAAATACGCGATTCAATTTCCCACTCACGATCCCGTGACGTTACTGCCATATCTCGCCGCAGTCGCGCCGAAGCTCGGCCTGGCCGTAACCATGTCGACAACGTTTTACGAACCCTACATGGTTGCGCGCAAGTTATCCTCGCTCGATCACATTTCGAAGGGCCGCGTGGGCTGGAACATCGTCTGTTCGATATCCTCTGGCGAGGCCAAGAATTTCGGCATGGACGAATTGCCGCCGCATGAATTGCGGTACGACCGCGCCGATGAGTTCATGGAGGTTTGCTACAAGCTCTGGGACAGCTGGGAGCCCGGGGCGATGCTCATGGACATGGAGCGCAAGATTTTCGCCGACCCCGCCAAGGTTCGGAAGATCGACCACGTCGGCAAATGGTTTAAATGCCAGGGTCCGCTTACCGTCATCCCTTCGCCGCAGGGGCGCCCCTATCTGTTTCAGGCAGGGTCCTCCGAGCGTGGCCGCGATTTCGCCATCAAGCATGCCGATTGTATTTTCGCGGTCGGGACGGGCGTCAAGCAAATGCGCGAATTCTGCGACGACATCAAGACACGCGCGGATCGCGCTGGCCGCAATCCAGACGAGATCAAGATCATCTGGGGCGCTCAGCCGCTGGTTGCCGATTCCGAGTCCGAAGCGCGCGACCGAATTAAGAAAATTCGCGCCCGCATTCCCCTCGAAGCGTCGCTGGCGCTGATGTCCGGCCATTTCAACACCGATCTGACGCGTTTCGACGTTGATACGCCCGTATCCGAACTTGCGGGGCTTGATGTTACCGGCACGAAGGGCATGTTCGAGACCTATTCGAGACAGAATCCCAACATCACGCTGCGCGACATCGCCAGCAGCTATCTCTCGGGCAGCGACGATAATGCGATGGCGGGAACGCCGGACCAGGTCGCCGACTACATGATACATCTGATCGACGAAGGCGGCGGCGACGGCTTCCAGATTACCCCTGCCTATTACGCACCGCAATTTTTCGAGGACATCGTCGACAAGCTTATACCCGTGCTTCAGAAGCGCGGCGTCTTCCGCAGCGAATATGAGGGCAATACGTTGCGCGATTACATGACGAAGTAACGGGAATCATCATGCCAAAGACGAGCGTGAGCGTCGGGGTGATCGGCGCGGGTCTGAGCGGTATTCTGATGGGCATTCAGCTCAAGCGGGCCGGCATAGACGACTTCGTCATCTATGAAAAAGCTGGCGACGTCGGTGGCACATGGAATTGCAATACGTGGCCGGGCTTGCACTGTGACGTACCCTCGCACCTCTACGCTTATTCGTTCGAGCCCAACGCCAATTGGAGTTTACTCTACGCAGGCCAGCCCGAGATCAAAGCCTACCTGCGTGGTTGTGCCGAAAAATACGGCCTGTTCGATCATCTACGGCTCGGGACCTGTATCGAGAAGGCGCGTTACCGCGAAGAAGACGGATCATGGGCGCTCGAAATGCAGGACGGCAGCACGGCCAATCACCGCGTCGTCGTTTCAGCAACCGGCGGATTAACCGAGCCGAACCTGCCGCCCATCGAAGGTTTCGACGATTTCCAGGGAAGCTGGTTTCATTCCGCTGCCTGGCGTCACGATTACGATTTGAAGGATAAGCGCGTCGCCGTGGTCGGAAGCGCGGCCAGCGCGGTAACGGTTGTGCCCCATGTGGCCAGTCTCGCCTCAAAGCTCTATGTGTTTCAGCGTACGCCTAACTGGATCTTGCCACGCATGAACGCCGCCTATGACGATGCGGCGAAGGACGCGTTCGCCCGCGATGCGACAGGCGCATTGAGCAAGCATCGTCAGCAACTCTATCGCCGGTCATTGGTGACCTATCAGGCGCACAAGAAGCAGCCGGCGGCGATCGCGTTTCTGCGCGAGGTCGGTATGCACAACATGAAGGCGCATATCAAGAATCCCGAATTGATCAAACGTCTGACGCCCGACCACGACCCCGGCTGCAAGCGGATTTTGATCGCGGACGATTTCTACCCGGCCCTGGCCAAGGACCATGTGGAGCTGGTGCCCGAAGGCATCGCCCGCCTCTCGCAAAATGGCGCGGCGACGGTCAGCGGGCGCGAAGTCGAGGTCGATGCCGTCATTTTCTGCACCGGATACAAGCTGGGTGCGCGCGCTGACGGGCGGCCCGCGGTGGAGGTCGCCGGTCGCGGCGGCGTCACGCTCATGCAGAGCTTGATGTCGCGTCCAGAGAGCTATCGCGGCGTTGCCTTCTCCGGATTTCCGAATTACTTCACCGTCTGCGGCCTCAACGGCGTCGTTGCCTATACCGCGCTGTTCGCCTCCGCCGAGGTGGAAACGGACTATATCGTCAAGCGCATCAAGGATATCGAGCAACACAATCTGCGCTCCATAGAAATCAAGCCCGAAGTCGTGAGGCGTTACAACGACGCCATTCAGCCCGAACTGCAAAAAATGAGTTGGACGGGCCCTTGCCAGAATTTCTATCGCGATGCGACGGGCCGGGTTCTCTCATTCTATCCCGGTACACTCGGCCGCATGCGCCGCGAATTCCGCAAATTGACGCTCGACGACTACACCGTCGAGGCAGCGCGCTAAACGAGCACCGCCCCACGGAGCTTGTGGCTATCCGTTCTTGACACGGCGTTCCCCGCAGGCTGCGATATCATCAAGGGTTGGCGCAACACGGGAAGGAGCCCGCCATGCTGAGAGAGCGGCTCCATGCCTTTGGCTCCGCCGAGAAATGGCAGCTCGACTATCTGTTCGATCTGAGCTTTCAGGCTTGGCTCGTCCATATCGGCGTTGTCACGGCGACCATGGCGCTGCTTGTCTATGCCTGGCCGGGCGAGACCTGGCCCTGGGTCTGGTACGCCGCCATATGCAGCTTCTCCGTCGCGCTTGCCGTGCTGGCCTGGCACTACACGCATGACCGCCCGGAGGACGATGCCGCCGCCCGGCCTTACGGCGTTGCCCATAGCGTGCTCACCTTTTTTGTCGGCATGAGCTGGGGGTTGGGCGCTTTCGGCGCCGCGACGGGCGATTTTCACTATCTGCTGGTCTATTCGCTGGCCCTTGGCGGTACGGCGCTCGCCGCCGTCTCCTCGCAACATGCGCTGCCGCGATCCTGTTTCATCAGCTTGTGGACCTCGGTGCCGTTGCTCGGCCTCGCGCATCTTTATCATGATCCCGGCCTCGGGGGCGTGGCGGTCATGGTCATGATGCTGCTCTATGGTGGCGTCCTCTCGATCCTCAGCTTCCGTCTGCTGCGCTTCATGACGGCCAATGTGATGCTCACGCGCTCGCTCGATGCGAAGCTCGGCGAGATCACCGAAATGGCCGCCGAACTGGAAGATGCCCGTCGCGAGGCAGTCGAGGCCAATCTGTCGAAATCCCGCTTTCTCGCCCATGCGAGCCATGATCTGCGCCAGCCCGTCCATGCCATCGGTCTCTTCACCGCCTGTCTGCGCGACCTGCGGCTCGATCCCGAAGCCCGGCAGCATGTCGCCAGCATCGACAATGCGGCGCGCTCGGTCAGCCGTCTTCTCGGGTCGCTTCTCGATATTTCGCGTCTCGATGTCGGTGGCATCGTGCCCCAGCCCGAGCGCATTTCTCTCGACGATGTGCTGCGCGGCATTGGCCGGCAGAATGCGGATGCCTTGCGCGAGAGCGGCGGCGATCTCGTTGTGGAGCCCGCCGGCACTTGGGTATCGGCGGACCCCGCCCTTCTTTCCACCATGATCCAGAACCTCATTTCCAATGCGCTGAAATATGCGCGTGGCGCAACGGTTCGGATAAGGGTGCGCCTCGATGGCGAGCACCACGCGGTGCTGGAAATCTCGGATGACGGGCCGGGCATCGCCGAAGCCGACCTCCGCCACATCTTCGACGAGTTCTACCGCGCCGGAAACGATGCGCACCACAAGGAGGAGGGGCTGGGTCTTGGCCTCGCTATCGTCCGCCGCCTTGGCGGGCTCATGGGCCTCGATGTCGGCATCGACTCCGCCGAAGGGCGCGGCACGACGATCCGCATTGCCGGTCTTCCCGTCGTGGAGCCGGGCGCTATCTCCGTGCCGCGCGCGCACCGCCAGCATCCGCTTACGGGCCTTGCCGTCTGCGTCATTGATGACGACCCGGACGTGCTCGCCGCCACGGCCACGCTGCTCCGCCGCTGGGGCTGCGAGGTCATGGAGTTCACGAGCCTGCCGGAAGAAGCGGTCGGTTGCGATGCCGTCGTCAGCGATTTCGATCTCGGCGGCTCGCTGGATGGGTTCGGGATCGTCGCAAGGATACGCGAGATGGAGGGCTGGAATGTTCCCGCCGCCATTCTCACCGGCCGCTCGGAGCCGGAAACGCTGATGCATCTCGCTCGCTCCGGCATCCCCTTCCTGCGAAAGCCCGCCCATCCGGCCGAACTGCGCGCGCTCCTGACCGGCTTTGCGCTTGGCGATGAGGTGCAGGAAGACGACGCGGCTATTTCCTGATCGTTCAGAGAAGTTTCAGCGCCACGCCCGCCGCCGCCGACCGGCTCGCGACGCCGAGCGTCCGGAGCAGCGCCGACACATGCATCCGCGCCGTCACCGGCGATATGCCGAGTTCGCGCCCTATTTCCTTGTTGGTCATGCCCGCCGCGACGAGCTTCAGCACTTCGCGCTGGCGCGGCGAAAGCTGCGCCGCATTTCCACCTGTTTCGGCCCCCATGCCTGCTTTCGCGGCGGGTGTCGGCAGATGCGCCGCCGCCGACTTCACCACGATCTCGCCGTCATGGATTGCGGCAATTGCTTCGGCGATTTCCTCCGGCGGCACCGCCTTGCCGACAAAGCCGTCCGCGCCCGCCGCCATCACCACGTCGATGGTTTCGCTGTCATCCGCCATCGAGACAATGGCAAGTGTCGCGCGCGGAAACTGCCGCCGCAGCGTTCCGATGGACTGGTCGGGCACGAAGCCGGGAAACAGCAGGTCGAGCACGAACATGGCGGGTGCCGTGCCCTCTCGCGCCGCCGTCAGCACTTCCTCGAAGGAGCCCGCCTCGCATATCTCCGCGCCGGGGCAGGCCCGCCCGAGGATATGGCGCATCCCCATCCGGAAAACCGGATGATCGTCGGCGATAATGATGCGTTCTTCGCTCAAGAAACTCTGTCTCGCCCCTGAAAAATGCCGGAATCTGCGAAAATATTGCAGTGTTTCGCGACTCTAGCCCCATCCGCACCGCCCCGCACCTGTACATCTGTACATCTGTCGCCTCGCTTCCCTGCCGCTCATGATCCCCTTGATCTTCTTCAATGGCGGGCTGTGGGGGCCGATCATGGGCATGAAAAGCGGAAAACGGGCAGCGGCGGGGCGGCGCACCATGCGCGTTACCACATGGCGCTTCATGCGTGTCCGGCGCAAGGTGGCGGAGCCCGCCATCATCCGGCGCAACCTGACACGACGTCTTCTCTCCGGCGTCGGCATCGCCGCCCTTCTCACGGGCGCGAGCCTCGCGCTGCTTCCAGCCCCCGCCCGCGCCGATACTTCATGGACGGGCGCCGCCGACAGCGACTGGAACAATCCGGCCAACTGGTCGAACGGTCTGCCGGTCAACACTTCCGGAACGACCAAGATCGTGGGGCCTGTCGCCGCAACTGTCGATGGTATCGGTGTCACGGACTCTGGCCGCACCAATATCGGCGGCTCCACGCAGGACGGTTCGCTCATCGTGCAGGGCGGCGGTACGCTGAATGTGGGGGTATTTGAACTCTTCGGATATAATGGCTTCAGCGGCACCGCAACTATCCGTGGCGCCGGGTCCGGGATAACCGCTTCGTCAAACACCTTTATCGGCTCCTATGCGGGCATCGGCCATATCTTTATCGAGGATGGCGGAACCCTGACCACCTCCTATTCTACATATATGAGCCAGTATAACGGCTCGCTCGGTACCGTAACGGTGACGGGGTCCGGGTCGACCTGGAACAGCGGCAGCACGATCCGGTTGGGTGGCTCCGAAGGCAATTACGACGCCACGGGAATCCTGACGGTCGCGGATGGCGGTCTAGTCAGTCTGAACAGCGGCAACAGCGATCTTCTGGTCGCCTACTCAGCCGGTGGCACCGGCACCCTGAATATCGGTGCGGCGGAAAGTGATGACGCTGTAGCAGCGGGAACCTTGCTGGCGCGAGGCGTTGTCTTTGGCGCTGGCGATGGCACGCTTGTCTTCAATCACACGGATGTCGGTCTAGACTTTTCGACAAATATTTCGGGCAATGGCGAGGTGCATCAGATCGCAGGCACCACCATTCTCTACGGGTCGAATACATGGTCGGGCAGTACCGTGGTCGATGGCGGCACGTTGCGTGCGGGCAGTGCGACCGGCTTGTCGAATTATTCCGGCTATGAAGTGAATGGCGGCACGCTCGATCTCAACGATTTCGACCTCACCGCAACCGAACTTTCCGGTACGAGCGGTACGGTCGATCTCGGCAGCGCCGAACTTGAAGTCGATCAGGACAGCGACTCCGTTTTCGGTGGCCTCATTGCGGGCACGGGCAGTCTCGTGAAGCTCGGCACCGGCGTGCTCACACTCACCGGCGCGAACACCTTTTCCGGCGGCACGACGCTGGGCGAGGGCACGCTGCGCCTCGAAGATGACGATGCCATCGGCACCGGCGCCCTCACCGCCACCGGCGGCACCCTCGACTATGATGACGGCATCGACCTGTCGAACGATATCGACCTGCGGGCAAACACGAACCTGAACGTTACCACCGGCGCTGCCACCCAGTCCGGCAATATCGGCGAGACGGGCGGCAGCTTCGGCATCGTGAAGACGGGGGCGGGTACCCTCTCGCTCACCGGCACGAACAGCTATACCGGCGGCACCACGGTTTCCGGTGGCACACTGCGCGCAGGCAGCGCGGGCGGTCTCGCCTCCGGCGCCTATGTCCTGAACGGTGGCACGCTCGACCTCAATGACTTCGGTCTCACCGCGTCGTCGCTCTCGGGCACAAGCGGAACCGTGAATCTCGGCATCGCCGAACTCGAGGTCGATCAGGACGGCGATTCCATTTTCGGGGGCATCATCTCGAGCGCGGGCAGTCTCGTGAAGCTCGGCTCCGGCATCCTCTCGCTCACCGGCGCGAACACCTATTCCGGCGGAACCACGCTGGGCGAGGGGACGCTCCGCCTCGAAGACGATGATGCCATCGGCACCGGCGCCCTCACCGCCACCGGCGGCACCCTCGACTATGATGACGGCCTCGACCTGTCGAACGATATCGACCTGCGGGCCCAGACAACCCTCAACGTCACCACCGGCGCCGCCACCCAGTCCGGCAATATCGGCGAGACGGGCGGCAGCTTCGGCATCGTGAAGTCAGGGGCGGGCACCCTCTCGCTCACCGGCACGAACAGCTATACCGGCACCACGACGGTCTCGGCAGGCACGCTGCGCGCAGGCAGCGCCACCGGCTTCGCCTCTGGCGGCTACGTCCTCGGTGGCGGCACGCTCGATCTCAACGACTTCGATCTCTCCATGTCGTCGCTTTCGGGCACGAGCGGTACGATCGATCTGGGCAGCGCCGAACTCGAGGTCGATCAGGATGGCGACTCCGTTTTCGACGGTCTCATCGCAGGTGCGGGCAGCCTCGTGAAGATGGGCTCCGGTATCCTGACGCTGACAGGCGCCAACACCTATTCGGGCGGCACCACGGTTTCCGCCGGCACGCTCAAGGGCGATACGACGAGCCTCGCTGGCGATATCCTCAACAACGCAACGCTTGCCTTCGATCAGGTTACGGACGGTATCTTCTCCAATGTTGTCTCCGGCACCGGCAGTCTGGAAAAGACCGGCGTCGGCACCCTCACCCTCACCGGCGCCAACAGCTATTCAGGCGGCACCACGGTTTCCGCCGGCACACTTAAGGGCGACACGAATAGCCTTGTCGGCAACATCGTCAACAACGCGTTCCTTTTTTTCGACCAGACATCGGATGGCGAGTTCACCGGCGCTATTTCCGGCACGGGCGGGCTCAGCAAGACAGGTGGCGGCGAGCTTCTCTTTACCGATGCCGATATCGCGGCCGGCTCTTTCTCCGTTCACGGCACCGGCGCGGTGATCGACGGCGGCGCCGTCGATATCGACGGCAGGCTTGATGTTTCCAATTACGCCGAAACGGGCGAGACGACCGATGCCGAATTGACGATCCGGGGCGGCGCAAATGTCACGAGCTTCTCAGGCAACATCGGCGAGATCGACGATTTCGAAGCCGCCGTCACCGTGTCCGGCGCGGGCAGCACCTGGACGATTGGCGAGGTCGTCGATCCCACCGTCTTCCGCGTTGCAGGCAAGGGCGCGGCCAGCCTTCTCGTGGAAGAGGGTGCGAAGGTAGAGGTTATCGGTTCGGCATCGGTTCATTCGCTGAATGGCGGTGCCGCGTCGTCCGTGGCTATTGCGGGCGAGAATTCACTCTTCGATGTGTCCGGACTTCTGGATATCGGCGGCGCCGGTACCGGCGAACTCACCGTCTCGGACGGGGGCTCCGTGCACAGCGGCAGCGCCCGGGTTGGCCTCCAGTCGCCCAAGACCGGCACCGTCACCATTACAGGTACCGGATCGGAATGGCTGGTCGATGGAAGCCCCTTCGTGCTTGGCGGCGATGCTGATGGCGTTCCCGGCACCGGCCATCTGACGCTCGCCGATGGCGGTCTCCTTCAGCTCGACGGCGGCACAGGTACGCTTCATGCGGCGCTCGGCGACGGCTCCACCGCGCGCATCAATATCGGCGCGGCGGAAGGTGAGGATGCAGCGGCGGCAGGTACCCTCGATCTCGGCAACATCGTCTTCGACGACGATGGTGGCGGCGACGGAAGGCTTCTCTTCAATCACACCGCGACGGACTACCTCTTCGGCGCAGTGCTCGAAGGCGCGGGCACGATCTCTCATCTCGCGGGCGTGACCACCTTCACCGGCCTCAGCTCCGCCTTTACCGGCATGACCTCGCTCACCGGCGGTCAGCTCAATGTGGACGGAACGCTTGGCGGCAGCATGAGCGTCTCCAATGCCCGCCTCGGCGGTTCCGGTACCGTTGGCGATACGACGCTCAATGGCGACGGCGTTCTCTCGCCGGGCAATTCCATCGGCACACTCACCGTCGATGGCGATCTGGCCTTTGGCGACGGCTCCTTCTTCGAGGTCGAACTGAACGATGGCGGCACGGTCGCGGGTACGAATAACGACTTCGTCGATGTGACGGGCGGCGTTACCATCGACAGCGGGGCCTCCGTCTTCGTCGCGGCGGCAAACGGTACCGATGACGGCACGACCTATGCGCCGGACGCGACCTATACGCTCATCGCTGCGGATAATGGTGTGAGCGGTATCTTTGGCGCCATCGGCACGAGCTTCGCCTTCCTCGCGCCGACGCTCAGCTACGATGAGAACAACGTCTTTCTCTCTTTCGTGTCAGCGGCGGATTTCGAGGACACGGCCGTCTCGCCGAACCAGCAGGCGGTCGCCACCGCGCTGGATGAGCTCGGCGCCGGCAACGAGATTTACGATGCTCTTCTTCTGATGACGGAAGAAGAAGCGCGTCACACCTTCGACACGCTCACCGGCGAAGCCCATGCGAGCACGGTCTCGGCTTTCTTCCTTGGCGCGCAGCAGGTTCGCGAAGTGCTGACCAATCGTCTGGCCGCGCTCTTCGGCGGGCTTGGCGGCGTTGCAAGCCGCGACATCGGCTATGCGCCTGCGGCGGG
>CXWF01063420.1_pt1 | contig 26077 bp, 21 predicted proteins | sample 468421 | NCBI WGS metagenome assembly CXWF01 (sample SAMEA2620812, study PRJEB7988) | marine metagenome | biome: marine biome (ENVO:00000447); feature: surface water layer (ENVO:00002042); material: "saline water (ENVO:00002010), including plankton (ENVO:xxxxxxxx)" | depth 5 m
GAGTGGCGCATCCGGTCGATCTGTTCGTTGATCTGGCTTTCCTTCTCGATGAAGGTGTCGGACCGGGGGACGTAGGCCTCGGGCTGGTAGTAGTCGTAGTAGGAGACGAAATACTCGACCGCGTTGTCCGGGAAGAAGCCCTTGAACTCGCCGTAAAGCTGGGCGGCCAGCGTCTTGTTCGGGGCGAGGATGATGGCGGGGCGCTGCGTCTCTTCGATGATCTTGCCCATCGTGTAGGTCTTGCCGGTGCCGGTCGCGCCGAGAAGCACCTGATCGCGTTCGCCGCTGCGCACGCCCTCGGCCAGCTCCGCGATGGCCTTGGGCTGGTCGCCCGCCGGGCTGAACTCGGTGTTCATGCGGAAGCGGATGCCGCCTTCCAGCTTGGGCCGGGCGGTCGGGGCGACGGTGGGCGAGGTAAGGGGGCTGTCGGGCATGGGAGACTCCTTCGGCCCACACAGTTGTTCTCTTTTTGGCCCCGTTCAAGGGGCAAGGCGGCGCCGGGGTGCGTGCTCCTGACAGGAGGTGGCGGGAGGGATGTGCGCAAAGGCCACATATCGAACATTAGAGCCTTGGAAACGGGCCATGACGGAACGGTCCGTTGACAGAATACAGCCTTCGGGCGAGTCTGATGCAAACAAAAGAGGCATCAGAAGATGTCGAGCAGACAGGCAAATACCGCGACGGCGGCCCGACGGGGTCCGCCACCGCCCGGCGATGAACAGATGCTTGCCCTTGGCAAGCTGTCGTTCCTTGCGTCCTATTGCCCGCTTCACCGCACCTATCCCGGTCATGTCATTTCGTCGATCTTCATTCCGGCGGTGAACAATTCCTGCGTCCGTTTCTTCGAGAACGCCGACGGCGCGACGGCGGCGGCGCTGATCTGGGCGCGGCTGGACGAGGCTGTGTCGCGCCGGATGCTGTTCGACGGTGTTGCCCCGACCAATGACGAGTGGGCGGCAGGCGACACGCTGTGGTTCATCGACCTGCTGGCGCCCTTCGGGCATGGGCGCGCCATCGCGCGCGAGATCGCCCGCCACCCGCCTGATGTGCCGTTCTACTTCGCGCGGCTCGACCGGCAGGGGCAGGTGAAGAAGGTGGTCGAGGGCGACCGGAACCGGGGCCAGCGCGGGCTGGTGCGTGCGCATTTTACGGATGAGGTTGCCTGATGGGGTTCCCGCGTCCCTCCACCGGTGCGGTCACCGAGGATACCGGCGTGGTCGGCGGCAACCTCGTCGCGAGCGGTGACATCGACTATTATGTCGGCAACGACAACGGCGACTGGACGCCCGGCACGCTGACGGGCACCTACGGCGACCTCGTGATCGACAGTGACGGGGTCTGGACCTACACCGCCGACAACTCGCAACCGGCGATCCAGGCGCTGGACACGGGCGATACGCTGACCGAGGTGTTCAACGTCACGTCGACAGGTGGCAATTCCACCGTCACCATCACCATCAACGGGCTGGACGAGCCGCCCTGCTTTACGCGTGGCACGATGATCGACACGCCCCACGGCCCGCGCCCGGTCGAGGCGCTCAGGGCGGGGGACGAGGTGCTGACGGTCGACATGGGGGTGCAGCGCATCCTGTGGGCCGGGTCGAAGCGGGTCGATCTGCGCGACGCGGCACCGGATGCGCGCCTGCGCCCCGTGCGTGTCACGGCCGGCTCCATCGCACCGGGGGTTCCCGCGCGCGATCTGCTCGTCTCGCCCATGCACCGCATCCTGATCGACGGGCCGGAGGCCCAGCTATACTTCGGGCAGGACGAGGTTCTGGCAGCCGCGCGTCACCTTGTGAACGGCACCACGATCGTGACCGACGCGGTGGGAGAGGTGGAGTATTTCCACCTGCTGTTCGCCCGTCACCAGATCCTGAGCGCCGAAGGGCTGATCAGCGAGAGCTTCTATCCCGGCGGGGTCGGGCTGTCGGCCTTCGAGGAAGAGGCGCGCGAAGAAATCCTGACGCTGTTTCCCGAGTTGCGCACCCTCACGGGCGGCTATGGCAAGACTGCGCGCGACGTGCTGAAACGGCATGAAGCCGATCTTCTGCGGCGGGTGACGCTGCCGCAGCCGTTGATCCGGCCTCTCATGGACCGGAAAGCCGCCTGAGAGCGCAGGCCGTTCCCGACATCGCTGGTGCCCGGCGTCAGGCTCTGGCGCACGAATCACTCCCCCGATCTGGCGAATACCCGGCGCCGCGTCATTGCGCGATTCTGCCGTCATGAGGCTTCGTCTCTGCCCTGCCTGCGCTGTTGCGCACGGAGGCGGCTTCGCCGTTCCTGCCGCCCTCTCGCGGGTGCGCGAAATGGTTACGATTTCCTTACCACCTTAAGGCGAACTTTAATTTCTTTTTTCCGTTTAGGTAGAATTTTGCGTTGCGGCGCACCGCCCGGACTTGGTAGTCATTGGGTGCAAGCAGCAGACTGGCTGCCGGTCCCGGTGAACACCCACCCCACCCCTCGCTCCCTCGCCGGGGCCGGCAGTCACCCTCCCAAAGCGGGGCTTTTGCCCTTGCGAAAGCCCCGCTTTATCCCCCATAAAACAGGCGATCAGACGGAGGCTTCCATGCGTGCTCGCATTTACAAACCCGCCCGCAACGCGATGACGTCCGGCCAGGCCCGGACCAAGCAGTGGGTGCTCGACTACGTCGCGGACGAAAAGCGCGAGATCGATCCGCTGATGGGCTGGACCAGCTCCTCCGACACCCAAAGCCAGGTGCGCATCCGGTTTTCCTCGAAAGAGGCGGCGCTCGCCTATGCCGAGGAGAAGGGGATCGACGCTGTGGTGATGGAGCCGCACAAGCGCAAGCTCAACATCCGCCCCGGCGGCTATGGTGACAACTTCGCCACCAACCGGCGTCAGGTCTGGACGCACTGAACCTTGCCGCAGTCCGGGCGTTCGGGGCATGGACCCCAGCCCGGATGACCAAATGCCCGACCGTTCCAACGTAATCGCCGCCCTTCTGCGCCGCGTGGAGACCGTGACCCTGCTTGCCGTGCTTTGCGTCGCGGGCGGGGTGTGGGCCTTTGTCGTGCTGTCCGGGCAGATGATCGAGGGCGACCTGCGCGCCTTCGACGAATCCGTGCTGATGGCGCTGCGCAGCGCGGGCGATCCGGCGACCCCGATCGGCGGGCCTCAGGTTGAGGTCGTGATGCGCGACATCACGGCGCTGGGCGGGGTCACGGTGCTGACGCTGGTGACGGTCGCGGCGCTCGTCCACCTCGTCCTGCGCGGCCGGCGCGGCGCCGCGCTGTTCCTTGCCATCGCGGTGCTGGGCGGGCGGGCGCTGTCGCACGTCGCCAAGGCCGGGTTCGACCGCCCGCGCCCCGACCTCGTCCCGCATGGGGTGGAGGTCGCGACCGCGTCCTTCCCCTCGGGCCATTCGATGATGGCGGCGGTCACCTACCTCACGCTCGCGGTGATGCTGGCCCGGCTGGAGGGCCGCCGGTCGATCCGCGCTTTCTATGCCGTGGCGGCGGTGCTTCTGACCCTGTCGGTGGGGGTGAGCCGGGTCTACCTCGGTGTCCACTGGCCGTCCGACGTTCTGGCGGGCTGGACGCTGGGCGCGGCCTGGGCGCTGATCGTCTGGCTCGTGGCCCGCTGGATCGGCAAGCGCAGGGAGGCGGCGCACCGTCCGGCAGACTGATGCTCAGCCGTCGAGGAACGCGCGCGCCGCCGCCTCGAACTCGCGCGGCTTCTCGGCATGGAGCCAATGGCCCGCACCCGGGATCTTGGCCTGCCGCGCCTCGGGGAAGAGGGTCTTGATGATCTCGCGGTGCTCGGGCCGGACGTAATCGCTCTCGGCCCCGGCGAGGAACAGCGTCGGCCCCTCGAAGCTGCCGGTCACATCGGGAAAGCCGGTGACCACGTCCATGTCGCGCCCCAGCACGTCGAGGTTCAGCTTCCATTGCCCCTCGCGCACGTCGAGGGACTGGAGCAGGAAGGACCGCACGCCCTTTTCCGCAACCGCCTCCGCAAGCGCCGCATCCGCGTCCGAGCGTGTCTCGATCCCCGAAAGGTCCAGCGCCTGCATCGCCTCCACCAGCGCCATCTGGCTGTGGCCATAGGCGACGGGGGCGATATCGGCCACGATCAGGCGGTTCACGCAGTCGGGCCGGGTAAGCGCGAGCACCATCGCAGCCTTGCCCCCCATCGAATGCCCGATCACATCCGCCGTGCCGCCGATCTCGCCGATCACCTCGGCAAGGTCGCGGGCCATCTCGGGATAGGACTGGCTGTCCGCGCGCGGGCTGTCGCCGTGGTTGCGCATGTCGACCGTGACGACCCGGCGGCTGTCGGCCAGCCGCTTGGCGATCACGCCCCAGTTGCGGCCCGATCCGAACAGGCCGTGGACGATGAGGACGGGCGGGCGCGTGTCATCCGCGCCGAAGGATTGCATCGCGAGCATGAACCCCCCATAGCGTGCGGGCGTTGAGGCGAAAAGACCCTTCGCCTATTCTGCTGCCGGAAAGAGAGAGACATGGACCTGCACGCCCGCGCCGATCACCTCGCGCAGCTCATGGAAGAACGGCTGGACATCCGCGGCCCCGACCTCGCCACCAAGCTCAGGCGGGCGGGGCGGCGCATTCCGCGCTGGGTGCGGCGCGAACTCGACGCACTGGTCGAGGCGCTGGACCGGGTGGACCACCCAAAGCTCGCGGCCCAGGTGGATTACGGACGGATCGAGACGGGGACGAAACGCGCCGAGGGCTGGCTCGAAGCGGTGGACCCGTGGGACCGGCGCAAGAGCGTGGTGATCCACTGGCTCGCGGGAAATGCGCTCAACATCCTGATCGTGATCGGCATAGCGCTCGCCCTCATGGGCTGGCGCGGGCTGCTCTGACACTTCTCTGGTCCGAAAATACCTCGGGGAGCGCGAGGGGCCGCGCCCCTCGCCGCCGCGACGGCCCGGCGTAGCCGGGGCGGCGCAAATGCTGCGCGGGCGGCCCTGGCCGCCCGCACCGCCTGATTACAGGTCGGGGTAGATCGGGAAGGCGTCGCAGAGGGCGGCGACCTTGGCCTTCACGGCCTCTTCAACGGCCCCGTTGCCCTCTTCACCGTTCGCGGCCAGACCGTCCACCACTTCGACGATCAGGTCGGCGATCTGGCGGAACTCGTCCTCGCCGAAGCCGCGGGTCGTGCCCGCCGGCGTGCCGAGGCGGATGCCCGAGGTGACCATCGGCTTTTCCGGATCGAAGGGGATGCCGTTCTTGTTGCAGGTGATATGGGCGCGGCCGAGGGCCTTTTCGGTCGCGTTGCCCTTCACGCCCTTGGGGCGCAGGTCGACGAGCATGACATGCGTGTCGGTGCCGCCGGTCACGATGTCCAGACCGCCCTTCATCAGCTGGTCGGCCAGTGCCACGGCATTGGCGCGCACGGCCTTCTGGTAGGTCTTGAACGACGGGTCGAGCGCCTCGCCGAACGCCACGGCCTTGGCCGCGATGACGTGCATCAAGGGGCCGCCCTGGATGCCGGGGAAGATCGCCGAATTGATCTTCTTGGCGATCTCGGGGTCATTGGTCAGGATCATGCCGCCGCGCGGGCCGCGCAGGGTCTTGTGCGTCGTGGTGGTCGCGACATCGGCATGGGGGAAGGGCGAGGGGTGTTCGCCCGCCGCCACGAGGCCCGCGAAATGGGCCATGTCGACGAGGAGGTAAGCGCCGACCATGTCGGCGATTTCACGGAAGCGCGCGAAGTCGATCTGGCGCGGGATGGCCGAGCCACCTGCGATGATGAGCTTGGGCTGGTGTTCCTTGGCCAGCGCCTCGACCTCGTCATAGTCGATCAGGTTGTCCTGCTTGCGCACGCCGTACTGGATCGCGTTGAACCACTTGCCCGACTGGTTCGGCGGCGCGCCGTGAGTCAGGTGGCCGCCGGAGGCGAGGTTCATGCCGAGGATCGTGTCGCCCGGCTTGATGAGCGCGGTGAAGGCGCCCTGGTTGGCCTGCGAGCCGGAGTTGGGCTGCACGTTGGCGAACTGGCAGCCGAACAGCTCGGTCGCGCGTTCGATGGCCAGCGTCTCGGCCACGTCGACATACTGACAGCCGCCGTAGTAGCGCTTGCCGGGGTAGCCCTCGGCGTACTTGTTGGTCATCACCGACCCCTGCGCTTCCATCACGGCGGCGGAGACGATGTTCTCGGAGGCGATGAGTTCGATCTCGTCGCGCTGGCGGCCCAGTTCGCCGGTGATCGAGGCCCAGAGCTCGGGATCGCGGGAGGAAAGCGGCTCGGAAAAGAAGCCGGGTGAGCGAATGTCCTTCATGGCGCGTCTCCTTGGGACTGGCATATGCCGCTCACATACGGCCTTTTCGGCTGTGCTGAAAGGCCGGGGGCGACACGCAGGGTCAAATTCGCGGCAATTCTGGCGCTTGGGAGAAACTTGTGTTTCTTTCGGAACCAAGTGAGCGTGACAGGAAACCAGCGGGGCGTGGAGATGGCACCAAAACTGGCCTTCATGGCCTCCGACGGCCCCAATGCGCAGACCGCCCTGGCGGAGCTGTGCGAGCGGTATGGCAATGTCCCTCCCGCCGAGGCCGACGTGATCGTGGCGCTGGGGGGTGACGGCTTCATGCTCCAGACCTTGCACGGGACGCAGGAGCTCGACGTGCCGGTCTATGGCATGAACCGGGGGACGGTCGGTTTTCTGATGAACGAGTTTTCCGTGGAGCGGCTGGAAGAGCGGCTGGGCGACGCGGAGCTGGAGGTCATCAACCCGCTGAAGATGCGCGCGACCACGCGGGACGGGGGCATCGTCGAGAAGCTCGCGATCAACGAGGTGTCGATGCTGCGGGCCGGGCCGCAGGCCGCCAAGATCGCGATCTCGGTTGACGGGCGGCGGCGGCTGGCAGAGCTGGTCTGCGACGGTGCGCTGATCGCGACGCCTGCGGGCTCCACCGCCTACAACTATTCGGCGCATGGTCCGATCCTGCCCATCGGCGCGGATGTGCTGGCGCTGACCGCCATCGCGGCCTTCCGCCCCCGGCGCTGGCGCGGGGCGCTGTTGCCCAAGGCAGCGAGCGTCCGGTTCGACGTGCTGGAGCCCGACAAGCGCCCGGTCATGGCGGATGCGGACAGCCGGACGGCGGGGGTCGTGACCTCGGTCGAGGTGACGAGCGCGTCGGACATCCGGCACAAGGTTCTGTTCGATCCCGGTCACGGGCTCGAGGAACGGCTGATCCGGGAGCAGTTCGTCTGACGCGGCCGGGGCCGGGTCAGTCCAGCCGGGTCCAGCCTTCGCGCTTGCGGTAGATCGTCGACGGCGACACGTCGAGCACCTTCGCCGCGCGGGGGATGGAGCCGCCTTCGGAGGCGATGGTCGCCTCGATCACGGCGCGTTCGATTTCGGCCAGCGGTCGCCCGATGAGCGGGGCGAGGTCGCCGCGCGCGGCGGTGCCGTGGCTGTTGGGCGGGCGCAGGCTGGACAGCGTTTCCTCTTCCAGCACGTCTGTCGGCAGGTCGCGGGTCGAGATGACCTCGCCACAGGTCAGGAGCACGCCGCGCAGGGTGTTGACCAGTTCGGTGAGGTTGCCGGGCCAGCGATAGGTGCTGAGGACCGACAGGGCCGGGCCGCGCAGGTCCGGGGCCTCGCGCCCGAGCGCCTTTGCGATGTCGCGCGTTTTCGTCAGGAGTATGTTGCCCACGTCGCCGCCGCGCATCCGGAGCGGGGGCAGGGCGAAGGCGAGCACGTTCAGGGCGTAGTAGAAATCCTCGCGCAGCCGGCCCTCGGCCAGCGCCTGGGCCGGTGTGCGCGACATGGTGGCGATCATGCGCGCGGTCGCCGCGGCCCCGTCGGGCGTCGCGTGCTGTGCCACGAGCGGCAGGAGCCGGGCCTGAAGGCGGGTGTCGAGCTCGTCCACCCGGTCGATGAGGAGCGTGCCGCGCCCCGCCCGCGCGACGGCGCCCGAAGGATTGGCCGGTGACAGTTCCGTCTCCAGCGTTTCGGGGTCGAGCGCGGCGCAGTCGAGCGTGACGAATGGCGCGCCCGCACGCGACGAGGCGTCGTGGATCGCGCGGGCGAAGGTCGAGCGGCCGGTCCCGATCTCGCCGTGGATGAGCACCGGGTCTGAGACGCTGGCCGCAGCGTCGATCTTTCGAAACAGCCGGCGCATCTCGGGAGTGGTGCCGATCATCCCGTGAACCGGCTCGGGCAGGCGCGATGCGGGGCCGCTGTCAGGCGCATCCCCGTCATTCGCGGCTTTCACCTCGGCGCGGTGAGACGCCGTTGCGGGCTGACGGGCGGTGCCGGTGCCCGTGACCGACCGCAGGGTCCGGGTCAGGCGGGCGTTGGAGAAGGGGTGGAACAGGCAATCATCCGCGCCGACGCGCATCGCCTCGGCGGCGTCGTTGATCTGATCGCTCTCGGCGATCACGATGACCGAGATCTGTTTCTCGGCTTTGCACATGGTCAGGTAGGGGATGAGGGATTCGCCCTCGATCTTCAGCGGAATCACCAAAAGGTCTGGATTCCGTGACTTGCACAGTTCGGTCGCCTCATAGAGCGTGTGCGCACGCAGAAGCGTGCAGCCTGCCATGGCGAAAGCTTCTTCGGCAAAGAAATCGGCGGCTTCCGCCGTGCTGACGACAATCGCGAGTGGTTGATCGTCCACTGCAACGCGTTCTGACGCGTGGTCGAACTCGCCTTGTCTTCCCTTATCCACAATGCCACCCCGATCTGCGCACGTCCTTATCATTTCGGACGTAACGGATAAGGACATTGCAATTTTTCATTAATAAAATCCACCCCGGCGGACCCCGCCGGAGCGAATTTAATGTAATCAGTTACTTGCTGATCAGGTCAGGCGGTGGCGTAGCCAAGATCCTGCAACGCTTCGCGAATCTCATCGAGAATCGCCGGATCGTCGATCGTCGCGGGAAGTTTGAAGTCCTTTCCGTCGGCGATGGACACCATCGTGGCGCGCAGGATCTTGCCCGAGCGGGTCTTGGGCAGGCGGTCGACCACCACGGCGGATTTGAACGCGGCGACCGGGCCGATCTTGTCGCGCACCAGCTTGACACATTCGGCCACGACCTCTTTCTCATCCCGGTCCGAACCGGTGTTGAGGCAGAGAAAGCCCAGCGGGAGCTGGCCCTTGAGCTGGTCCGTCACGCCGATGACCGCGCATTCCGCCACGTCTGGGTGGGAGGCCAGAACCTCCTCCATCCCGCCGGTCGACAGGCGGTGGCCCGCGACGTTGATGACGTCATCGGTGCGCGCCATGATGTAGAGGTATCCGTCTTCGTCCACATATCCCGCATCCCCCGTCTCGTAATAGCCGGGGAAGGTGGTGAGGTAGGATTTGCGGAACCGGTCCTCGGCATTCCACAGCGTCGGCAGCGTGCCGGGGGGCAGAGGAAGCTTGGCGACGATGGCGCCCAACTGGCCGGCGGGGAGTTCGTTGCCGCCTTCGTCGAGGATCTTCATGTCGTAGCCGGGCATCGGCACGGCGGGCGAGCCGAGCTTGGTTTCGAGCAGTTCGATCCCCACCGGGTTCGCCACGGCCGGGAAGCCCAGTTCGGTCTGCCACCAGTGGTCGATGACCGGCACGCCGAGCTGGTCCTGCGTCCAGACGATCGTGTCGGGATCGGCCCGTTCGCCGGCGAGGTACACGGTCTTGAGGCACGACAGGTCGTATTTCTTGATGAAGTCGCCCTTCGGGTCTTCGCGCTTCACGGCGCGGAAGGCCGTGGGCGCGGTGAAGAAGGACTTTACGTTGTGCTCGGAAATCACGCGCCAGAAGGTGCCCGCGTCGGGCGTGCCGACCGGCTTGCCCTCGAACACGATGGTGGTGTTGCCGTGGATGAGCGGCGCGTAGCAGATATAGCTGTGGCCCACCACCCAGCCCACGTCTGAGGCGGCCCAGAACACGTCGCCCGGATCGACGTTGTAGACGTTCTTCATCGTCCAGTTCAGCGCCACCAGATGCCCGGCGGTGTGACGGATCACGCCCTTGGGCTGGCCGGTGGTGCCGGATGTGTAGAGCACATAGGCCGGGTGATTGCCCTCGACGGGGAGGCAGGGGGCAGGGTCGGCGGCGCTTACGTCGTTCCAGTCGTAATCGTATCCGTCCTTCATCTCGGCGGTGAGCGCGTCGCGCTGGAGGATCACGGTAAACTCGGGCTTGTGGTCGGCCAGGTCGATGGCACCGTCGAGGAGCGGTTTGTAGGGCACGGTGCGGTTCGGCTCGAGCCCGCAGGAGCCTGCGATGATCGCCTTGGGGGTCGCGTCGTTGATCCGGGTGGCAAGCTCGTTCGACGCGAAGCCGCCGAAGACGACCGAATGGACTGCGCCGATCCGCACGGTGGCGAGCATGGCAATGACCGCTTCGGGCACCATCGGCATGTAGATGATGACACGGTCGCCCTTGGTCACGCCCTTGGCGGCCAGCCCGCCGGCAAGGCGCGCGACGCGGTCCTGCAATTCGGCAAAGGTGATCTTGTCCTTCGCGCCGGTGATCGGGCTGTCATAGATGATCGCGGTCTGGTCGCCGCGCCCCGCGTCGACGTGGCGGTCCACGGCGTTGTAGCAGGTGTTCACCATCCCGTCGGAGAACCATTCGTAGAGGTCGTTGCCGAGGTCGAACAGCGCCTTGGATGGTTTCCTGTCCCAGTCGATCGCCTCGGCGGCGTCCATCCAGAACCCTTCCGGGTCGTTCTGCCAGCGGGCGTAAACTTCCTGATAGGTCGACATGAAAACCTCCTCCGCGTTCTGTCAGCCGAGGTGGTAGTGACGTGACGTCGTTTGGGCAAGTCTGTTGGTGGTAACCTGCGACCTTATGGCCGGGAAATTTGCAGAACCGGCGGAATCAGGCCTGCAAAGTTTTGCAAATCATCCGCAAATTCGCAGTTGGGCGCGGTAGCGGCGCGGAGTTTGCAAAGTCGGACTTTGCGGGTGAGGGAATCGGTGACCCCGTGTACGGCCGAGCGCCACCCGCGCCCTGGCCGGAACAGGGGCCGGTGGGCAAGGCGGCTATTTCGGCGGCCAGTCGACCTCGCCCGCGCGGGTGAGGCCCTCGGCGGTGAAGCGGTAGAAGACCGCGCAGGGGGTGTCGCGGTCGGCGCTGCATTCGGACGGGTGGCGGCGGAACACCATGCCGCCCTCGACCGTGCGGAACCCCTCGGCGATGCCCCGGAAGCCCTCGACGAAGCCCTGGCCACGGGCGAGGTGGACGGCCACCTCGCAGCCCGCCCAGCCACACCAGGCCGAGCCGATGGGGCCGCAGTTGGCGGTGCCGTAGTTCACCAGCCAGTCGGCGCGCCCGTCGCCGTCAAAATCCTCCTGCCGGGTGAAGCCCTCGTTCATCACCGCGCCCCGGTTGTGGGCGTCGCGGCAGTAGGATGTGACTTCGGAGCGGGCGGCGGCATCGGGGTCGCGGGCCGGGTCGGGGTCGGCGCGCCAGCAGGCGGAGAGCGCGTGGTCGATGGCGGCGCGGGAATTGGCCAGCGGCAGGTGATCGCGCCACAGGTAGTCGTCGGTGAAGAAGGTCACGGTGCCGGAAGAGCCCGCCTGCAACGCCTCGATCCCCGCGGTCCATTGCGCGCCGGTCATGCCCTTTTCATAGGTGCCCTCGCCGGTGGCCATGAGGCGCAGGTCCCAGATCTCCTCCCCGTCCACGCGGATCGCCACGCCGAGGTCGCCGGGCGTGTCGAAGCCCGCGACGGAGGCGGCGAGGACCAGCGGCTCGCCCGGCACGCAGGCAAGCGACAGGCAGTTGTGTGTCCCGGCTTCGGGGTTTTCATAGGGGCAGATGCTCGCCCCCGTCTCGCCGGTGATCGGGTTGTCGGGGATGATCGTCCAGCGGGACGTGTCGGCAACGGCGGGCAGGGTGACGAGACCGGCGAAGAGTGCGGCGCGGATTGTCGGCAGGATCACGGGTACTCTCCCTCCCTCACATGGAACGGGGTGAGCGTAACGGGCCTGTCGCGCGATGCAACGGCGCTGCGCGGGCCCGTCAGCCGTAATGGGCGACGGGCGTTCCGGCGATGGCCGACACGTTCAGGAGCCCGCGCGCGGTGATCGACGGGGTGACGACGTGGGCGCGGTTGCCCATGCCCATGAGGATCGGGCCGACTTCGAGCCCGCCCGCCTTCATCTTGAGCATGTTGCGCACGCCGGAGGCCGCGTCGGTGTTGGCGAAGACCAGCACGTTCGCGGGGCCTTCGAAGCGGGCCCCGGGGAACATGCGTTCGCGCACGTCCACGTCGAGCGCGCTGTCCACATGCATCTCGCCCTCATAAGGGAAATTGCGCTCCTCGCTGTCGAGAATGTCGAGCGCGCCGCGCATCCGGCGGCCTGTGTCGCAGTCGAGGTTGCCGAACTGCGAGTAGGAGCACAGCGCCACCTTGGGGGCGACGCCGAAGCGCCGGACGTGCCGTGCCGCGCCGCAGACGGTTTCCGCGATCTGTTCGGCGGTGGGTTCCGGGTGAACATGCGTGTCGGCGATGAAGAGCGGGCCGTCCTGAAGGATCATGAGGGAGAGCGCGGCTACGGGATGGTGCTTCTCGGGCCCGCCGCCCAGGATCTCCTGCACATATTTCAGGTGCCACAGGTATTGGCCGAACGTGCCGCAGATCAGGCTGTCGGCCTCGCCGCGATGCACCATGATACCGCCGATGGCGGTGGTGTTGGTGCGCATGATCGCGCGGGCGATGTCGGGGGTGACGCCGCGCCGGGCCATGATGGCGTGATAGGTTTCCCAGTAGTCGCGGTAGCGCGGGTCGTTTTCCGGGTTCACCACTTCGAAATCCCGGCCGGGCTTGAGCGGCAATCCCGCGCGGGCGAGGCGGGTTTCGATGACTTCGGGGCGGCCGATGAGGATCGGGGCGTCGGTGGTTTCCTCGAGCATCGCGTTGGCGGCGCGCAGCACGCGCTCGTCCTCGCCCTCGGCGAACACGATCTTGCGCTCGGCGGTGGCGGCGGCCTCGAACACCGGACGCATGATGAGGGCGGAGCGGAACACCGAGCGGTCGAGCCCGTCCTTGTAGTCGGCAAGGTCGGGCAGGGGGCGCGCGGCCACGCCGGACTCCATCGCGGCCTTGGCCACGGCGGAGGCGACGACCCCCATGAGGCGCGGATCAAAGGGTTTGGGGATCAGGTAATCGGCGCCAAAGGTGAGCTGTTCGCCCTTGTAGGCCGCGGCGGCCTCGGCACTCGTGGTGGCGCGGGCGAGGGCCGCGATCCCCTCGATACAGCCGATCTGCATTTCGTCGTTGATCTCGGTCGCGCCCACGTCGAGCGCGCCCCGGAAGATGAACGGGAAGCACAGGACGTTGTTGACCTGGTTGGGGTAATCCGAGCGGCCTGTGGCGATGAGCGCGTCCGGGGCCACCTCGCGCACGAGGTCGGGCATGATCTCTGGCGTCGGGTTGGCGAGCGCGAAGATGATCGGGCGCTCGGCCATCTGCTTGACGTGCTCCTGCGTGAGCACGCCGGGGCCGGAGAGACCGAGGAACAGGTCGGCATCCGCCACCACGTCGTCGAGGGTGCGCAACTCGGTCTCCTGCGCGAAGGCGGCTTTCTGCGGGTTGAGGTCGTCGCGGCCCGTGTGGACCAGCCCGTCGACATCGCAAAGCCAGACGTTTTCACGCCGCACACCCAGTTTCAGGAGCATGTTGAGGCAGGCGATACCGGCGGCACCCCCGCCGGTGGAGACGACCTTGATGTCCTCGAAGGATTTGCCCGCCACGCGCAGCGCATTGGTGGCGGCCGCGCCGACGACGATGGCCGTCCCATGCTGGTCGTCGTGGAAAACGGGGATGTTCATGCGTTCGCGGCAGATTTGTTCAACGATGAAACAATCCGGGGCCTTGATGTCCTCAAGGTTGATCGCGCCGAAGGTCGGCTCCAGCGCGCAAATCAGGTCGGCAAGCTTCTCGGGCTCGGATTCGTCAAGCTCGAGGTCGAAGCAGTCGATGTTGGCGAACTTCTTGAAGAGCACCGCCTTGCCCTCCATCACTGGCTTGGAGGCCAGGGCGCCGATGTTGCCGAGCCCCAGCACGGCGCTGCCGTTCGAGACGACGGCGACGAGGTTGCCGCGGGCGGTGTAGCGGGGCGCGGTGAGCGGATCGGCCTTGATTTCAAGACAGGCTTCGGCGACGCCGGGGGAATATGCCAGCGACAGGTCGCGCCCGTTCGCCATCGGCTTGGTCGCGCGGATTTCGAGTTTACCGGGGCGTGGGAACTCGTGATAGTCCAGCGCGGGGTGGCGGGGCGTGGTGCTCTGGTCGTCGGCCATGTCTCTCCTCCCGGGAGGTAGTTTAATGCTAAACCAAATCCTTCCAAGCGCGGCATAGCCGATCACGCGGGGTCAAGGCAAGCGACCGCGCGATTCGCCTTGCACCGGGGCGAAAAGGTTTCAAACTGCACGATACGGACAAAGGAGGCGCCCGTGTCAGAAAATACGGCGGCGGAGAAATCCCTGATGGACCTGGCGAAAGAGGTGCGGGTCAATGCCCACGCGCCCTATTCCGGGTTCAAGGTGGGGGCGGCGCTCCGGTCGACCTCGGGCCGGGTGCATCTCGGCGTGAATGTCGAGAACGCGGCCTATCCCGAAGGTACCTGTGCGGAAGCCGGGGCCATCGCGGCGATGATCGCGGCGGGCGACACCGAGATCGCCGAGATCGCGGTGGCGGGCGATGCGCCGGAGCCGGTGACGCCCTGCGGCGGATGCCGCCAGAAGATCGCGGAATTCGCGCCCAAGGGCGTGCGCGTGACGATGGGCACCATGACCGGCGAGGAACTGGTCGTGCCGATCGAGGAGCTCATCCCCTGGGCCTTCGCCAAGGCGCAGATGGAGGGCGGATGACCCGCGCGTTTCTCATCGTGATGGACAGCGTCGGGATCGGCGGTGCACCGGACGCGGATGCCTTCTTCAACGACGGCACGCCGGACACGGGGTCGAACACCGTGGGCCATATCGCCGAGGCCTGTGCGGCGGGACTGGCGGACGAGGGGCGCGCGGGTGCCTTGCAACTGCCCAACCTTGACCGGCTCGGGCTGGGCATGGCGGTAAAGCTGGCGTCCGACATGGTCGCGCCGGGGCTTGGTGCCGACCCGGCCGGGGCCTGGGGCGCGGCGACGGAGGTGTCGCGGGGCAAGGACACGCCGTCGGGGCACTGGGAGCTTGCGGGCGTGCCGGTGCCGTTCGACTGGACGTACTTCCCGGACGAGGAGCCGGCGTTTCCGCCCGAGATCACCCAGGCGATCTGCGATGCGGCGGGGGTCGATGCGATCCTCGGCGACAAACATGCGAGCGGGACAGTCATCCTCGAGGAACTCGGGGCGGAGCATCTGCGGACCGGCCTGCCCATCTGCTACACGAGCGCGGATAGCGTGCTTCAGATCGCGGCGCATGAGGAGGTTTTCGGGCTTCAGAGACTCTATGACGTCTGTGAGGCCATCGCGCCGATGCTGCACGAACGCCGGGTCGGACGGGTGATTGCGCGGCCCTTTCTGGGCGATGCGGACAGCGGGTTCGAGCGCACGGTGAATCGGCGCGACTTCGCGCTGGCCGCGCCGGAGCCGACGCTTCTGGACTGGGTGGTCGAGGCGGGGCGACCGATGCATGCGGTCGGCAAGATCGGGGATATTTTCGCCCACCGGGGCGTGACCGACAATGCCAAGGGCGCGGATGAGGACCTGATGGAGGCTCTGATCGCGCTGGGCGGGACGGCGGAGGAGGGGAGCCTGACCTTCGCCAATTTCGTGGAGTTCGATTCCAAGTATGGCCACCGGCGCAACGTGGCGGGATATGCCCGGCACCTCGAATGGTTCGACGCGCAGCTCGGTCGGTTCTTCGCGACCATGCGCGAGGGGGATCTGGTGATCTTCACCGCCGATCATGGCAACGATCCCACATGGGTCGGGACCGATCACACGCGGGAGCGGGTGCCGGTGCTGTGCCAGGGGATCGGGATGCGCAAACTGGGACTGATCGCCTTTGCCGACGTGGCTGCGAGTGTGGCCGAGCACCTCGGCCTCACGCCGCGCGGGGCCGGGAGGTCATTTCTGTGACTGAGACCGAGGAGCTGACCGACGCCATCGCGAAACTGCCCAAGGTGGAGCTGCATCACCACATCGAAGGGGCGGCCCAGCCGGAGCTGGTGCGGCGGATGGCGCAGGAGAAGGGTTTGAACCTTTCGAACATTTTTGACGGGTCGGGCGCCTATAAATACGCAGATTTCTTGCAGTTTCTCGATGTCTACGAGCAGGCGGTGCGTCCGTTCCAGACGCCGGAGGATTATGCGCGGCTGACGCGATCCAACCTTGAGGAAGCAGCCGCGCACGGGGTCGTCTATCTCGAAACCTTCGTCTCGCCCGCCTTCTGCGGCGGTGGCGACGTGGCGGCGTGGAAGGAATACATCCACGCGATCCGGGAGGCGGCGGCGGCCGTGCCCGGGATCGACATGCGGGTGATCGTGACGCCCGTGCGTCACTTCGGGCCGGACCCTGCAAAGGCGGCGGCGGCCTGCGCGCAGGACACGGCGGGCGATTTCGTGACCGGCTTCGGCATCGGCGGGGACGAGAATGCGGGGCACCTGTCGGACTTTACCTATGCCTTCGACGCGGCGCGCGAGGCGGGGCTGGGGCTGACCGCCCATGCCGGCGAATGGGGCGGGCCGCAGTCGGTGCGCGATGCCATCGACCACCTCAAGGTCACGCGGATCGGCCACGGGGTGCGCGCGATCGAGGATGCGAAACTGGTCGAATACCTCGCGGCCTCCGGCATCGTGCTGGAGGTCTGTCCGCAGTCGAACGTGGCGCTCGGCGTCTATCCGTCGACCCGCGCCCATCCCATCGCCAAGTTGCGCGCGGCGGGTGTGCGTGTGACCGTGTCGACCGACGACCCGCCGTTTTTCCACACCACGATGACGCGGGAGTACGAGGAACTGGCCCGCGCCTTCGATTGGGGCGTTGACGATTTCCGCGCGCTGGGCAAGACCGCCGCCGAGGCCGCGTTCTGCGATGAGGACACGCGGGCCGCGCTGAGTGAAAAACTGGAGACCTTTCATGTCTGAACATCTGACCGTCGTTAAGCACCCGCTGGTCCAGCACAAGCTGTCGATCATGCGCGACAAGAGCACATCGACGGCGGTGTTCCGGCAGTTGCTCAAGGAAATCAGCCTGCTGCTCGCCTATGAGGTAACGCGCGACCTGCCGATGACGACGAAGACCATCGAGACGCCGCTGATCGAGATGCCCGCGCCGATCCTCGACGGACGCAAGCTCGCCCTGATCTCGATCCTGCGGGCGGGCAACGGGCTTCTGGACGGGATGCTGGAGCTGATCCCCTCGGCCCGGGTGGGGTTCGTCGGGCTGTACCGCGACGAGGAGACGCTCAAGCCGGTGCAGTATTATTTCAAGGTCCCGGACCTGATGAGCGAGCGGGTGGTGATCGCGGTGGACCCGATGCTGGCCACTGGCAACAGCTCGGCCGCGGCCATCGACCTGTTGAAAGAGTCGGGCGCGACCGACATCCGTTTCCTGTGTCTGCTAGCGGCCCCCGAAGGCGTGGCCCGGATGAAGGAGGCCCATCCGGACGTGCCGATCGTGACGGCGGCGCTGGATGAGAAGCTCAACGAAATGGGATATATCGTGCCCGGTCTCGGCGATGCCGGGGACCGGATGTTCGGCACGAAATAACCTGTTTCCAAGGTCTTGTGTCGGTTTTGTCGTGGGACCCCTAGACTCGCTGTGGAGCTTGGGTCATGGTGAACCCAATCTATAGTGTTGGGGGACACTGAATGAAAATTGTCAGTTATCTGAGCGCCTTGGCCATCGCTGCCACGATGACCACCACGACGGCCGCTGCCGTCACATTGGAACAGGGCGCCAAGCCGCGTGAGACGCCGCCGGCCGCCTATGGCGGCGATGTCTATGTCGACAGCCGGGGCTGCGCCTATGCGCGGGCCAATGTGGGGAGCGCCACCAACTGGGTGCCGCGCCTGTCGCCCAACCGCAAGGAAGTGGTCTGCGGGCTGAACCCGACCTTCGCCGCCGGCACGCCGCGCGCCTCGGCGCCGCCCCGACCGATCGCACCCCCTGCACCGGAAGCAGTGGCCGCAGCACCGTCCGCCGAAGCTCAGGCGACGACGACTGCCAGCGCCCGTGCGCCGGGTGCGCTGACCACGATGCGCACGCCCAGCGGCGCACCGGCCCCGTCCAACCTTTCGGCCCAGACCGAGCGTCAGGTTCAGACCCAGCCGCGACAGGCGGCGTTCCAGACCGCCGGTGGGCTGTTCGGCAACCTTCCGACGCCGAGCCCGGCGCCGGAGCCGTCGAACCTGTCGGCGGGTCGCAGCGACGTGGCCGAAGCACCGGGTGGAAATCGCCGGATGGAAGTGACCTGTCCTGCCACCTCGGGCAGCGCCCGGGTGCGGATCGGCGGCGCGACCGTCAACGTGAACTGCGGCACCTCGGCGACCCAGCCGCGCGTCTACCGCGTCCAGCACACCGACGGCTACATGACCGAGCTGGTGGCGACCCCCGCCCCGGTGGTCATGGCGCAGGCCGCTCAGGTCTCCACCTACGGCCAGTACCGCCCGGCGCGCACCTATGCCAACTCCGGCTTTGCGGTTCCGGTGATCCCGAACCCGCCGTCGCCGCGTGTCACGGTGAACCACCCGACCTATCCGGTCTATGCGGCCACGCCGGACCGGCGCGCGCTGACCACAGCGCCGCGCATGACGATGCAGGACGCCAACATCACCTCGACCTACCGCGTGCCGCGTGCTGGCGAGAGCTATCAGGCCTATATCGCCGACAAGGCGCGGGCGATGGCGCAGTCTGGCATCCCCTACAACTACGGTCGTGAGCTTCAGGCGCGTCCGCTGCCGTCGCCCTTTGCCCATGATGGCCGCAACTATCACCGGGCTCCGGCCACGGTGCGCGGGTCGGTCTATTCCAACCCGCCCGCAGCCGTCACTGCGCCGGTGCAGGCCACGCCCGAAGGGTATCGCCCGGCATGGGAAGACGGTCGGCTGAACCCGGCGCGTGGACCGCGCACCATTCAGGGTGAAGTGGACATGCAGCAGGTCTGGACCAACACCGTTCCGCGCCGTCTGGTGACCGTCAAACGCTGACCGCGACGCCGCTTCGACACACAGAAAACCCCTGCCGACCGGCGGGGGTTTTTCATTCGCTGCACATGCTTTGAAGGCTGATCCACGCGTTGTCGGGGATGAGCGGCTCGGCGGCGTCGACGGCGACCGGATCGGCTTCGATCAGGCCCAGTGTCGACTCGCCGGTCGGGTCCAGCGCATAGGCGTAGGGGGTCGAGCGCACGCCCGCTTCCGCGAAGGCCGCGATGAGCGCGTCGTCGGGCAGGGGCGCGGGAGCCGTGGTGAGGATGTCCTGCGCGTAGGCGTCGAGGACCGGGTCGGACAGCGCCCCCGTGGTCAGCATCCGCACGGTCGCGACCAGCCCGGCATGTTCCAGCAGGTCCTGCATCGGGTCGCTCCGCCGGATGCGCAGCGCCTCGGCGAGCAGGGCACCGGCGGCGGCGTCCGGTTCTTCGGCGCTTTCGATCAGCGCGTCGTTCAGGACGATGATACGGCCGGGAAGGTGGGTCGCACGCTCGACACCGCCGGTCACCATGACCACGCGCGGCGCTTCGGGCCCCATCACGCGGCGGGCAAGGCGGGTGAGCGCGGCCTGGCCCGCCGCGCTGTCGCACGCCGGGCCGGTCACGCGCAGGATGCGCGACAGGAGGCGTTCGCCCACGTCCGTGCGCGTCACATCCGGCAGGAGCGTTACGGTCTGGCGCGTAAGAGCACCCGGAAGCCACGCGACGGCGGCGGTGACGAGACCGACGGTCACCGCGGCGGTCAGCACGAAGCGCACCCGCCCGCTGCGCGGCCTGCGCCGGGCGATGGCTTTGCGGATGCGTTCGATGGCCGCGATCATGTCGTCGTCGGCCAGTTCGAGTTGCTCATCCTCGGAGGGCGCGTCGGAGGGGGCGTAGAGGGCCGGGCGCTTGCCCGGGTTGATCCGGTGCAGCGCGGCCAGCGACCAGTGGGACAGGGCGCGGTCGGCCATGTCGGTGACGGTGAGCGTGGCATCCCCGATAGACACGACAACGTCGACGCGCTGCGCCGCCGGGTCCGGACGCCAAAGCCCGGGCGCCTCCAACCTGTCGTATTCCTTCAGGGCCGTCATGGGCCGCTCGCTGCTCGTTTTCGTGGTTCAGAGGAGGATACGCGGGGAAATACCGTTTGGAAAGGAGCCGGAAAGCCGCGTGATCGGGAAACAAGCGATTCCTTACTTGCAGAGCCCGCGCGTATTAAGTGAGACTTGATTGGTCCGAACGGAGGCGTGCGAAAGGTGCATGGCTGATTCGAAATTGGACGATACGCTGTAAGCGGACCGTGGGACCGCGCCGGGATGCGGGATCTATGTGACGGAGTTTCGAGTGGTGTTTCGCCGCGACAAGGACAGTGCGACCTGGCGCATCACGCCCGACCTGATGGGCGTGCTGGACGAGAGCGGCTATTTCACCCAGACGAATCCGGCCTGGTACAAGACGCTGGGATACCGCGCGAGCGAGGTCGAGACGCGGCCGTTCATGGAATTCGTCCATCTGGAGGATGTGGCGCGCACCGAGAAGGCGTTTCACGACATCAAGCGGGGCATGCCGATCCTGAAGTTCCGCAACCGCTATCGCCACCGGGACGGGCATTATCGCTGGCTGTCGTGGAACTGCGTGCCGGAGGGTGACGTGTTCTTCTGCTCGGCCCGCGACATCACCGCCGAGAAGGAGAAGGAAGACGCGCTTCTGTCCCATGAGCAGGAGGCGGCGCTGCGCGAACAGTTCATCGCCGTGCTTGGTCACGACCTGCGCAACCCGATCGCCGCCACCGGGGCCGCCGTGCGTATGGCGAAGCGGGAGCCGCAGACGGACAAGGCGCGCGAACTTCTGGACATGGCGACGGGGTCTCTCGACGGCATGTCACGGCTGGTCAATCACGTCATGGATTTCGCCCGCGCGCGCCTTGGCGGCGGCATCGACGTGGACATCACCGAGGAGCGGCCCCTGCGTCCGGCGCTGGAGCAGGTGCTGGACGAGGTCAGGCTGGCCCATGAAGAGGTGGTCATCGAGGCTGAGTTCGACTTCGTGGACCCGGTACGCTGCGATCCCGACCGGGTGTCGCAGCTCTTTTCCAACCTGCTCACCAATTCGGTGACCCACGGGCTCCGCTCCCGCCCGATCCGGGTGGCGGCGCGCGACGAGGGGGGCGATTTCGTCCTGTCGGTCGGCAATACCGGCGAGCCGATCGCGCCCGAGGCGCTGCCCAAGCTGTTCGAGCCGTTCAAACGCTCCGAGGTGCGCGAGTCGCAGGAGGGGCTGGGTCTGGGCCTGTTCATCGCGCATGAAATCGCGCTGCGCCATGACGGCGAGATCGAGGTGCAATCGGACGCCGACTGGACCCAATTCACCTTTCGGATGCCACGCAACGACGCCTAGGCGCGGGCGAGCCGACGCCCCAGGAGGATGAGGCCGCCCAGAAACGCCACCAGCAGGTAGTCGATAAGCGGGATGCGCGCGACTTCCTCGAGCCGGGCCCAGCCGCGGTCGGAATAGACGACGAGCGTTCCCGCGACGATCACCACGGCGATCCCCCAGCGCACCGCCCGCGACAGGCCCAGCCCGTGCATCTGGGTGATGACGATGAGGGCCGCGAAGCCGAAGGCGAACATCGGCCAGAAATCCTGCCCGCCCACCACTGCGACGATCACGCCATGGATGAGGACGGTGGCCTCCAGCACGAAGGTCCACCAGCGGTTCGTATGGACGCGGGTGAAGATGAAGCTCGCCTGGATGAACAGCAGGAACGTGTATAGGAAGCCCCAGATGTGGCCCCATGTCACCTCCATCGGGTGATACCAGTAGGTGAACGTCACGGCCCAGGCGAAGTAATAGCCGTGGGTGCGGATCAGCAGCGGGCGCGTGGCCGCGAACCAGCCTTTGCCGTGGCCGAAGAACAGCCCGCGCCGGGGGGCCTCCATCAACAGGACGAGCACGAGGACCAGCACGACCGAACCTTGCGAATACATCACCGGGACGTCCTGCGCGAGACCGTCGTAGAACACCGCGGTCTGGAGCGCGTGGAGCGCGACGAAGAGGGCGGTTCCGCCGAGGGCGACCCAGTTGAGCGGGTGCATGGTGGCCCGGTTGCGCAGGCTGTCGCGGTTGCGTTGGGACCACCAGATGAGGCCCCAGATGAACGCCTGATGCGCGAGGTATCCGCCCCAGGCGGTCGCGCGGCTCCAGACATCCGGGTCGGGGCGTTTCCACAGATACCAGTTGTACCCCTGGTCGGGCGGAAACGTGATCCCGGCGATGACCGGGTGCAGGAGCCTGATCGCAAGGGCTGCCAGCACGGCGATGAGCACGGAAAGCGCGAAGGGGCGGGCGATGGCGGCTGGCATGGATGTCCCGGTCTGTTTTTCCGATTACGCCCTGTTCGCGTCCCGGGATCAACCGCGATGCACAGGTTGCCCAGTATTCAGGCACAGGCGCGCGGCGAACGTGCTGGCATGCAACGAGATTTGCAACCGGCGTGCGGCTTGCCTAAAACCGAGGCATTCGCCTTGCAGGCCGGGCGCCCCCCTGCCAGCGTGGCCCCAAGCGAGGCGTGAGTGCCGGGATGAATTACGACAAGATCGACAAGAAGGCCCGAAAGGTGCTCGAGACCAACGACCGGGGTCTCTATACCGTGCCGACCAAGGGGCTGTATCCCTACCAGTGGAACTGGGACAGCGCCTTCGCGGCCTGGGGCTTTTCGGTCTTCGACGCGAAGCGCGGCTGGGCCGAGCTTGAGACGCTGTTCCAGGGCCAGTGGGACACGGGGATGGTGCCGCACATCGTCTTTCACAAGCAGAGTTTCGGCTATTTCCCCGGCCCGGACGTGTGGGACGTGGACCGCGTGCCGCATACCTCGGGCATCAGCCAGCCGCCGATCGCGGCCACGATGGCGCGGGCGGTCTATGAGGCGGACAAGCGCTATGGCCATATCCACATGGAGCTTCTCTACGGCCGGCTCGTAAGCTGGCATCGCTGGTGGATGAAGAACCGGGTCGAGAACGGCATGGTCTGCATCACCCATCCGTGGGAGAGCGGGCGCGACAATGCCGTGGACTGGGACGCGGCGCTGGTCGGTGTCGATACCGCGCAGGTGGGCGAATATCACCGCTCCGACACCGATCACATCGACCCGTCGATGCGCCCGAGCCAGCTTGATTACGACCGCTACGTCGCTCTCGTGCAGCTGTCGAAAGCGGCGGATTGGAACGAAAAGGTCATCGCCGAGACGAGCCCGTTCCGGGTGGCCGATTGCGGCATGACCTTCATGTTCCTGCGCGCCTGTCGCGACCTCCTCCATATCGCGGCCGAGTTCGACATGGGCACGGACGAGATCGAGGGCTGGATCTATGAACTCAAACAGGGGGTGAAGGGCCACTGGAACGAGGCGCGCGGGCATTACGACAGCGTCAACATGCGCACCGGCGCCTTCACCAACACGCTGAGTTCGGCCAGTTTCCTCAACTGGTATGCCGGGATTCGCGACGACCGGCAGCTCAAGCACCTGCACCGCATCCTCGATCAGGTGAAGTTCGGCATTCCCTCGCTCGACCCCGAGAACCCGCATTTCGACCAGTTGCGCTACTGGCGCGGGCCGGTCTGGGGCATCATCAACTCGCTGATCGGGATCGGGTTGGCCGAAACCGGGCACACCGTGCTGGCCGAACGGCTGCGCAAGGACACCCAGAGGCTCATCGCCGAGCACGGGTTCTACGAATATTTCTGCCCCATCGACGGCGCGTCGGCGGGCGGGGGCGAGTTCACCTGGACCGCCGCCGTCTGGCTCACATGGGCCAGCCCCCATGCGAAGGGGCGGTTCTAGGCCGTTAGGCGAATCTTCACCGCCGGATGCGAGGAACGCACCGAAGTGGCACGCGCGGCGTGCGGCCGGACGGAGCGTATCATGCGGTTTCTCAACAATCTGAGCATCTCGAAAAAGATGCCGATCATCATGGTCCTGCTGGTGGTGCTGTCGGCCAGCGTTTCGGGCGTGCTGTCCGCGACGAAACAGCGAAAGGCGCTGCTGGACAGTGCGCAGGAACAGCTGGCCTCGGTGGTCGACACGCGCGCGCAGCTCATGGCGCAGGTGACGCAGGCTGCGGCGATGAACCTCGACGCCCTTGTCGACAGGCCGACGACGATTGCGCAGGTCGGTGCGCTCCTGAACGGCGTCGCGATGCTGGGGGAAGAGGCGCCGGAGCGCCTGACCGAGGCTTTTGTCACGGCCAATCCCCATCCGGCCGAGGCGCGCGCGGAACTGGTCGAACCGGCGGCGGCAGGCCTGTGGGCTTACGGCGGGGCACATAAGGTCTTCCACCCGCAGGTGCGGGCTTTCGCGGGCCATTACGGTTACCTCGACGTCTATGTGATCACGCCTGAAGGGCAGGTGATCTATTCGATGAACAAGGGGCCGGCTTTCACCGAGAACCTCGCCACGGGGCCGTTTGCGGATGAGGTGCTGGGCCGGACCTTTGCGGCCGCATTGGCGAACGGAGACGCGCCGGATCGGGCGGTCGGCGGCCTTTTCGGTGAGCATCGAGGCGCCGTTGCGACCTTCATCATGCAGGGCGTAGCCGGTCCCGATGGCGCGGTGCTGGGTTACCTTGCGATCCAGCCGGACACCGCCACGCTCGACTGGGTCGCCAACGACCCGAGCGGGTTGGGCGAGACCGGGGAAGTGTTCGTCATCGGCGAAGATGCCACGTTCCGCACCGGCTCGCGCTTCGAAGGCGGTCACGCGGCGACCGACCCGGTGCGGGGCGGGCCGCAGATCGAAGCCGTGCTGGCCGGGGACACAGGGGTCGAAGTCGGCACAGGGCAGGACGGACGCCCGGCGCTCATCGCCTATGGCCCTCTCGGCGCGGCGACGCCCGGATGGGGCGTGGTGGCAGAGCAGGACATGGAAGAGATACTCGCGCCCGCACGCGACCTCATGGTGCAGATGGTGATCCAGCAGGGACTTGTGATCCTGTGCGTTTCCGTCGTCGCATTCCTGTTCTCCGCGAGCCTGGCGCGGCCACTGCGGCGTGTGACCGGGGCGATGACCGACATTTCGCGGGGCGAGCTGGATATCGAAGTGCCCGACGTCACGCGCCGTGACGAGGTGGGCCAGATCGCCGGGACGCTGGAACAGTTCCGCGTGGGCCTTATCGAGTCGCGCAAGCGGGCGTTTCACGGCAATTTCCGCAGCGCGGCCTTCGCCAACAGCCGCTCGGCGATCATGATGACCAACATGTTCCATGAGATCATGCATGTGAACAAGGCGCTTGCGGACATGCTGCGGCGCTACGAAGACGTGTTTTCCCAGGTCGTGGGCCGGTTCGATGCGGACGAGATCGTGGGCCGATCGGTCCATGATTATCACCCGCCGGGCATACGCGAGCGTGTCGAGGCGGTGCTGAAAGATCCCGCGAACCTGCCCTATTCTGCCGATATCGCCTTTGGCGACGTGCGCATCACGCTCGACATTTCGGCGGTCCACGACGAACATGGCAAGCACATCGGCTATGTGACCGAATGGACGGACGTGACCGAAGGCTACATGAACCGCGCCATACTGCGCGCAATGGACGCCAACCAGGTCAAGGCAGAATTCGCGGCCGACGGCACGCTCATGCGCACGAACGACATGTTCACGCGGGTCGTCGGCGCACCGGCGGGACCGGCCGGGTCGATCAACGCGATTTCACAGGTGTCCGACGACCTTGCGGCGGCGTTCGAGCGCGCGAAAGGGGGCGAGGCTGTTTTCGACCGGTTCGAATGGCCGCGCGGGGATGGCGACACGGCCATCATCGACGGCTCCTTTGCCCCGGTGACGGACGGCAACGGCCGGCTCATGCGCGTCGTGCTCGTCGGAAACGACATCACCGAAGCCACCCGTGCGATGCGCGCGGCGGAGGACGACAGGCGCGCGATGCAGGAAGGTCAGGCGCGTGTCGTGGACGCGCTTCGTGGAGGTCTCGAGAGCCTGGCCGAGGGCGACTTGATGACCCGGATCGAC
>CXWF01016763.1_pt1 | contig 26028 bp, 26 predicted proteins | sample 468421 | NCBI WGS metagenome assembly CXWF01 (sample SAMEA2620812, study PRJEB7988) | marine metagenome | biome: marine biome (ENVO:00000447); feature: surface water layer (ENVO:00002042); material: "saline water (ENVO:00002010), including plankton (ENVO:xxxxxxxx)" | depth 5 m
GCTTCCCATTCATCCTCGTTCACCACATCGTGACGGATGAAACTCGCCTCACCGCCGTCATTTGCAATCTCGTCGGCAATCGCCTGCCCGCCCGCTTCATCGAGATCGCTGCACACGACTTTCGCACCCTCTCGCGCCAGCGCCTTTGCTGTCGCCGCACCGATACCTTTTGCCGCGCCCGTGACGATCGCGACCTTTCCTTCAACACGTCCCATTTTCCGCCATCTCCCTTTGATATTATGCCTTGTTTTGCGGGGTATCTTGCCGCGCGTAACGCGTCCTGCAAAGTACGAAAGCACCGCACCCTTCGTGACGGCCTCCGCCCCGTGCTATAGAGCAGCAATGACCAGCAACCTCCACCCCGATGCGCGGTGGGCAATGAACCGGAGAAAAAATGGCCGTCGCCCTGCTGATTACCTTCGAGACCTCGCAAGCCGACCACATCCTGACGCAGCTTCGCGCCTACAAGGAACGCGAGTTCGACCGCAACCCGCCCACGGGCTTCATCGCCTCCAGCATTGCACAGGAAGGCGATAAAGTTGTCTTCCGCAGCGAGTGGGAAGACGATGATGCGCTGGAAAACACGCGCGACAGCGCGCCCTTCGAGGCTTGCCTCGATCTTTGCGACATTCACGCCGACGACCGCAAAGATGAAAAAATAGAATTCTGAGCAACATGCCCCATCCGCCCTCCTACTACGCCGCAACGGCGAACGGCGAGGCACCCGTGACACAGCTCGCGGGCAACGAGGAGGCGGATGTTTGCATTGTCGGCGCGGGCTATACGGGCCTCTCCGCCGCGCTGCATCTTGCCGAGCGCGGATATAACGTTGCCGTTCTCGAAGCAGAACGCATCGGCTGGGGCGCCTCGGGCCGCAATGGCGGACAGCTCGGCGTCGGCCAGCGCAAGGACCAGCGCGCGCTGGAGGAGACGCTCGGCAAGGAATGGGCGCACCGCCTCTGGGATCTCGGCCTCGAAAGCAATGCGCTGGTGAAGGATCTCATCGCGCGCCACAAGATCGATTGCGATCTGAAGCCCGGCCTTCTTCATGCAGGCTGGAAGGCGGTCGATGCCGAATGGCTGAAGGAAGAAGTCGGGCATTTCGCCGATGAATATGGCTACACGGCGATGCGCTATGTGCCGCGCGAGGAAATTCGCGAAATGGTGGCAACGGACCGCTACCACGGCGGCATTCTGGAGGAAGCGGGCGCGCATCTTCATCCGCTGAACTACGCGCTCGGCCTCGCCCGCGCCGCGCGCGAAAAAGGCGTTCGCATTTACGAGCAATCACGAGTCACTGAGGTCACGCAGACAGACCCCGCTACCCTGCGCACCGCGGGGGGCTCGGTCTGCGCGAAACATGTCGTCCTTGCCTGTAACGGCTATCTCGGCAAGCTGGAGCCGCGCGTTGCCGGCACCATCATGCCGATCAACAATTTCATCATTGCGACCGAGCCTCTCGGCGCGCGTGCCCGCGAACTCATTCGCGACGATCTTTGTGTGCAGGACACGAAATTCGTTGTCGACTACTACCGCCTCTCCGCGGATGGCCGTCTGCTCTTCGGCGGCGGCGAAAGCTACTCACCGAAATTCCCGAACGACATAGCGAGCTTCGTGAAGAAGCCCATGCTCCGCGTCTTTCCGCAACTGAAGGATGTTCGCATCGACTATGCCTGGGGCGGCACGCTCGCGATCACCCTGACACGCATGCCGAATTTCGGCCGCCTCGCGCCAAACGTCATCTTCGCGCATGGCTATTCCGGCCAGGGCATCAACATCGCGACGCTGGGCGGAAAGCTGATTGCGGAAGCCGTCGCCGGACAAGCGGAGCGCTTCGACGTCATGGCGAAGCTGAAGACGCCAAAATTCCCCGGCGGCACACTGCTGCGTTACCCCGGCCTCGTCGCTGGCATGATCTTCTATGCGCTGAAAGACAGGCTGCCCTGAGACAGGCTGCCTTGAGACGGGCCGCCTGACGAACACTCAGCCTTCGGCGTCGAGGCTGCCCTCTTGGCGGATGATATGGTCCATCGCGTGGGCGGGCTTGTCGCAACCCGCGCAGCCGACGATCTTTGCCGGCACGCCGACCGCCGTGCAATGTTCCGGCACGGCGTGCAGCACCACGCTACCCGCACCGATCCGGCTATATTCTCCGATCTCGATATTGCCGAGCACCTTGGCGCCCACCGAGATGAGCACACCGCGCCTGACCTTCGGGTGACGGTCGCCCTGCTCCTTGCCCGTGCCGCCCAGCGTCACGTGATGAAGCATCGACACATCGTCTTCCACCACCGCCGTCTCGCCGATCACGATGCCCGTCGCATGGTCGATGAATACGCCCCGGCCGACCTTCGCCGCCGGATGTATATCGACCGCGAAGAGTTCCGAAATCCGGCTTTGCAGATAGAGCGCCATCGCCCGGCGGTCATTGCTCCAGAGCCAGTGCGCCACCCGGTAACCTTGCAGCGCGTGGAAACCCTTGAAGTAGAGAATCGGCTGGATATAGGAGTGGCAGGCGGGATCGCGCTCGTAATAGGCGACGATATCGGCGCGCGTCGCCTCGCCGATATCCGGCTGCTCGCGCATCGCTTCATCGAACAGCTCACGGAGCTGCATCGAATGCACTTCGGCATTCCCGAGCTTTTGCGCGAGGTGATAGGCGACCGCCTCGTTGAAATTCCGGTGATTGAGGATCGTCGAATAGAGGAAGCTCGCAAGGATCGGCTCGCCCGCCGCCATTTCCTCCGCTTCCGTTCTCACGCGCTCCCACACGGGATCGCAAACGGCAAGTGGCTGGTTTCGTTCGGCAGACTTCGACATGTCCCCGCTCCTCACTTTTTCCTGCCCCCATGTCTGGCACGGGGTCACTTGCAGAGAGCTTAATACATAGCGCGGCCCCATGCGAGTTCAATGCGAGAACTCACATCGGCGTTTCCCGTCGTGTTAATCTTCCTGGATCGAGTATTTCAGGGAGCCTCATCCATGCCTTTTGCCAAGGCCGGCGATATCGAAATCTATTATGAGCGCGTGGGCTCCGGCCCCCGCCTCCTCTTCATCTCCGGTACGGGAAGCGATTTGCGCGTGCACCCCAATGTGCTGGATGGGCCCCTCCCGAAGCATTTCGACATGCTGGCCTATGACCAGCGCGGCCTCGGACAGACCTCGAAGCCGGACGAGCCCTACAGCATGGCGCAATATGCCGAGGATGCGGTGAACCTCATGGCGGCCATTGGCTGGGGCTCGGCTCTGGTCATCGGTGTCTCCTTCGGCGGCATGGTCGCGCAGGAACTCGCGATCAATCACCCGCATATGGTCGAAGGCCTCGTGCTGGCCTGCACGTCTCCCGGCGGCGCGGGCGGAGCATCATGGCCGCTGCACAAGCTGATGGACAAGGAACCGGAGGAGCGCGCCCGCTTCATGATCCCGATTTCCGATACGCGCCATGACGAAGCCTGGGCGAAGGAAAACCCGGAAACATACGAACAGCTCGTCGCGATGGCCGCCGCCGATCCTTATGCACATGAGGAAGGCCACGAGATGGGCCGCCGCCGCCAGCTCGAAGCACGCGCCCTCCACGACACATGGTCGCGCCTCGATCAGATACGCTGCCCGACACTCATCTGCGGCGGCAAGTATGACGGCATTGCCCTTCCCGAAACGCAGGAACGCATGGCGTCGCGCATTCGCGGCGCGGAGCTTCGCTTCTTCGAGGGCGGCCATCTCTTCATGCTTCAGGACCGCACGGCGCTGCCCGCCATGATCTCGTTCCTGAAGGGCGAAGAGCCCGTCTGAGCCGACGCCGATTCGATCCGAAACGGCACAATCCGCCAAGGGACCGTTAATCCGTACCGCCTAACCTGCACGCGAAGTTCAGTTTTGCGTGCAGGTATCCATGTCCGTATCGAGCATCGCGACCGCCGCCGTCGCAAACCAGCAGAACCAGATTGCCCAGGCCATGCAGACCGCCATGTTGAAGGCGGGCCATGAGCAGGAAACGGCCATCGTCGACATGCTCGCCGAGGCGGCGCAGACATCGGCCAAGGCAAGCCCGCCCACGGGTCTCGGCACCCGCCTCGACATAAGCGTCTAGCGGACGGCGAAGGATGGGAAGCATTCTTCGCTTCATACGTCCTGCACGGCGCCCCGCACGGCGGTTCGTTCATCGTATGCCGCGCCTGTTTTTCTCTCCGCGCATACGCCGCATGGCCTTCCGCTATGCGGGCTTTGCGGCTCTGCTCGCAATGATACCCTTCCTCCTCGATCTCGACCATCAGGCGCCGCCTGGAACGCCGCTTGGAACGATGTCCGGCAGCGCCTCGCCCGCCGGCTCCCCGTCTCTGCGCGATCGCATCTCGGTCTATGACGGCGACACGATCCGCCTTGGCAGAGAACGCATTCGCATTGTCGGGCTCGATACGCCGGAATATGGACGGAACGCCCGCTGCCGCGAGGAAGCCCTCGCCGCCGAGCGGGCAAAACGGGAGTTGCAGCGCCTGCTCGCGTCGGGAACCGTCGCGCTTCATCGTCAGGGTACGGACCGCTATGACCGCACACTCGCGCGTGTCACGGTCGATGGCCGGGACGTCGCCCCCGCACTGATCGAAAAGGGCCTTGCCCGCCCCTATTATGGCGGCCGTCGCGCGGGCTGGTGCGGCTGACCTAGGCCTGACATTCCATCGGAGAAATAGTCTTCATTCACGAGGCTTTTCGGTTCGCCCCTTTTTCGTGCTGCGTGGGAAAAAGGACTGTTTTTCCGTAGGCAAATCATCGCGCAAAGAGCTTCGGCCCTTGCCGTCCCGCGACCTCTCCCCCAAAGTATAATGATAAACATTAGAGGCTTCCCGAAGGGTGGCCCGGGGAGATATGTCATGGGCCGCAAGATCCTCTTCATCACCACCGACCAGATGCGCTTCGATGCCATCGGCGCGAACGGGCAGAAGCACGCAAAGACGCCCGCCATCGACGCGCTGGCCAGCGCGGGCATCAACTACACCCGCGCGCATAACCAGAACGTCGTCTGCATGCCCGCGCGCTCGACCATGATCACCGGACAATATGTTTCCACGCATGGTGTCTGGATGAACGGTGTGCCGTTGCCCGAAAATGCGCCCTCCGTCGCGCAATATCTGCACGACAAGGCGGACTACAAGACCGCACTTATCGGCAAGGCGCACTTCGAACCCTTCGTCGATCCGAAGCAGCAATTCTACGAAACCCAGATGTCGCGCAAGGACGAACACGGACCGCATCGCGGCTTCGACTACATGGAACTCGCCACCCATTCGCCGCTGATCCTTCATTACGCCGAATGGATGAAAAAGAACCACCCGCAGGAACTCGCCGGCTTCTACCGTAACCTCAACGAGAAGTTTCAGGTAAACGCGGCGGGCGGTGGCGACACCGGCGCCTGTCAGGTTCATTTCAATCCCGTTGCACGCGAGCATTATCACACCGACTGGGTGGCCGACCGCACCATCGACTGGCTCGGCTCCGTCGGCGCGGATGACGACTGGTTCTGCTGGATGAGTTTCCCCGATCCGCACCACCCCTGGGATCCTCCGCGCTCGGAGCTTCATCGCCACCCCTGGCGCGACACGCCCCTGCCAGCGTTCTATCCCGGCTCGAAGGAAAAGATCGAGAAGCTGCTGGCAGACAAGCCGCGCCACTGGATGGAGTGGTACACGGGCGAGCGTGTGACGAATTTCGAGGCCCCGCCCGATTTCCGCGCCTGCGACATGACCGCCGACCAGGTGCAGGAAATCAACGCCTTCACCCATGTCGAGAACGAGCTGATCGACGAAGCGGTGGCGAAGGTCATGGCCTATATCGAGAAGCGCGGCTGGGGCGACGATGTCGACATCGTCTTCACCACCGATCACGGCGAATTCCAGGGTGAGTTCGGCCTCCTCTTCAAGGGCCCTTATCACGTCGACGCGCTGATGCGCCTGCCGATGATCTGGCGGCCCGCGAAATCGGCCGGGATCGCGCCCGCCTCCGTCGCAAGGCCGGTCGGTCAGGTCGATCTCGCGCCGACCTTCTGCGAGATCGCCGGGTTACCCGTGCCGGAATGGATGCAAGGCAAACCGATGCCCAGGACGGATGCGGAAGCGGACAAACAGGGCCGCGAGCGCGTCTTCACCGAATGGGATTGCCAGCATGTGGATGGCACCACGGTAGGCCTGCGCACCATCTATCGCGACGGCTACACCATCACGGCCTATCTGCCGGGCACGATCTATGATGGCAGCGAGGGCGAACTCTACGACCACAAGGAAGACCCCGGCCAGCTCCGCAATCTCTGGAACGACCCGGCCTGTGCGTCGCTGAAGTCAGACCTCCTCGCTGACCTGAGGGATGCCGAGCCGCCCGCCCGCGAACCGCGCCTCGAATGCGTCGCCCCGGTCTGAGGCGCAGCACTGCTCAGATTTGAACGGTGCCTCCCCCTCGCGGCGAGGCCGTTCCGCATGGCGCATCGGGTGGGGGGCATGTAAAACAGAGCATCCCCCGTTAGAGACGAGCAGCCCTGCCCATGACCATCACCTCCCCCACCCCCTCCATGATCGCGAATAAAGACGGCGCGATCGGCTGGATGATCTTCAACAATCCCGAGCGGCTGAACGCCGTAAGCCTCGAGATGTGGCAGGCCGTGCCGGAAATCCTCGCCGCCTTCGAGAAGGACGACGATATCCGCGTCATCGTGCTGACCGGCGCGGGCGAGCGCGCCTTCGTCGCAGGCGCGGACATTTCGCAATTCGGCGAAAGCCGCTCCAGCCCGGAAGGCATCCTCGCCTACGAAACCGCGACCGAAGTGGCCTTCGAGGGCATCGCCAATGCGTCGAAGCCCACCATCGCCATGATCGACGGCTATTGCATCGGCGGCGGCCTCGGCATCGCGCTCTCCTGCGACATGCGCATTGCCGCCGAGGGATCGACCTTCGGCATCCCCGCCGCAAAGCTCGGCCTCGCCTATGGCGCAGGCGGTACCGGCCGCCTCGTCCATGTCGTCGGCCCCTCCTTCGCGAAGGAGATCTTTTTCACCGCGCGCCGCTTCACCCATGATGAAGCCCTCGCAATGGGCCTCGTCAATCGCGTGACGACAAAGGAAGCGCTTGAAAATTTCGTGCGCGACTATTGTTCGCTCATTGCAGAGAACGCACCTTTGACCGTCGGCACCGCCAAGCAGGTGGTGGACGAGTTCACGAAAGCCCCCGGCAATTTCGACACCGATAAATGCGAGGCGCTGATCGCCCGCTGCTTCGCCAGCGACGACTACAAGGAAGGCCGCGCCGCCTTCATGGAAAAAAGAAAGCCTGTCTTCAAGGGGAAGTAAACCGGGCAGACAAAAAAACCGAAACAGGGAGAAACACCATGGGACGTCTCGACGGAAAGGTCGCCATCATCACCGGCGGCACAAGCGGTATCGGCCGCGGCACGGTGGATCTGTTTCTCAAGGAAGGCGCGAAAGTCGTCGCCGCCGACCTTCAGGACCACAAGGGCGAGGCGATGGAGCGCGAGCTGGGCGCGAATTTCTCCTATTGCCGCACCAATGTCGCGCATGAAGACGAAGTAAAAAACCTCGTCGATCACACGGTGAAGAAATTCAGCCGCCTCGATGTCCTCTTCAACAATGCAGGTTATGGCGGCGTTGGCGGCGAACTCGCCGAAATCGACATGGCGGGCTTCGACGAAACCGTCGGCGTCCTGCTGAAGGGCGTCGTGCTCGGCTACAAATATGCCGTGCCCCACATGAAGGCGCAGCAGTCCGGCTCGATCATCTCGACGGCTTCCGTCGCCGGCCTTCAGGCGGGTTATGGCCCGCTCATCTACTCCGCCTGCAAGGCGGCGGTGCATCACTTTTCGCGCTGCGCGGCAATGGAGCTTGCCCCGCATCACGTGCGCTCGAATGCGATCTGCCCGGGCGGCATCGCCACCTCCATCTTCGGCAACGGATTGGGCCTTGGCACACAGGTGGCCGACCAGTTCGCCGAAGTGATGAAGCAGCATCTCGCCAAGATCCAGCCGACGCCGCGCGCCGGCTTGCCCGAAGACATCGCCAATACGGCACTCTTTCTTGCCAGCGACGAGTCGAGCTTCGTCAATGGCCAGACCATCGCCGTCGATGGCGCACTCACAGCCGGGCCGATGAATACGCTTGGCCAGCGCATCGATTTCGAGAAGGTGATCACGGAGTTCCTGTCGAGCCTCCCGGAAGACGCGAAGAACCCGGCCTGATCCACCAGCCTGAACCGGAAACGGCGACGGGTTTTTCCGTCGCCGTTTTCTCTAGTCCGTCTCTATCGTCACCTTGTCGGGGTAGAAGGCCATGTATTGCTGGATATCGGCCACCTCGACAAACGGGTCTTCATAGGACCAGGCGATGGTGGGGATCTCTTCTTCCCCGCGCTTGAGATCCCAGTAATGGGCCTCGCCCTTGAAGGGACACCAGCTCAAATTCTCGTTGGGCTTCAGCCGCTCCATGCGCACATCCTTGCGCGGAATGTAAAAGACAGGCGCACGGTCGGCCTCGAAAAGCTCCAGCGCGTCCCGCGTCTCGGCGATAAGTTCGCCATCCGCCATCACGCGCACATGCCGCCCGGCGGGCATCACCCGCAACAGATAGTCCGGGTGGCTCTCATAGCCTGATTTGTGCTCCTTGCCGGAAACCAGCGTTCCCATGGCAGCCCTCCTTTTCATCATTCCGTCTCTATATGAGATGGGTCTCCCGAAAGGATTTGGCAACCTCCCGGCTCTAGCGTACCGGGTGGAGACATCTGTCCCGGAAGCATGAAAATGGCCAAGCCATCCGAAAAACCGCCTGAAAGCCTCGCCGAACAAGAACGGCGCCAGTTCCGCCGCATCGCGACGCGGATCGAGGGCCGCATTGTCTTTGCGGGCGTGGATGCAGAATGTCTCGTGCATGAAATGTCGGCATCGGGCGCCATTGTCGAGGTCCTGCCGCTGCCTGCCCTCGGCGCGGATGTCGCGCTCGACGTACCCGAAGTGGGTTTCGCACGTGGTATCGCACGGCGCTACCCGGCAGACCATCTCGTCTCCATCGAACTCGCAACGCCGCCCGCGCGCCGCGACCGGCTGACGGACAAGCTGATCCTCGCCGCCTTCCGCAATCCGCCCGAGCCCTCTCCCGCTGACGAATAGTCGGAGCCTTCTGCGGCGAAGGCTCCGACCACATCACCGGCGAAACTCTCATCACCGATGCCGGCATGCATCTCGGCTTTGCACCGCTCGCCGCACGGTAAAACCTGTCACGCCGGCAACAAATGCCGGAGTGACACTCTTGTTTTCCTGAAACGCAGAAATCCTAACCAGCCAAAAACGCCAGCACCGCCTCTTTATAAGCGCGGTCGCCCACCGTCTTCATGTGGTCGCGCTTCGGCACGGTGACGGCTTTCCCTTTCGGCATCCGTTCGGCCAACGGCCCGGGCGCTCCGGCCTGCACGTCCGTCTCGCCCGCGACAACGAGCACCGGCCGCTTGATGCCGCCGAGCCCTTCCACGGGAAAAGGCGCCCGCACTGCTTCGAAGCAGGCGGCGAGCGCCTCTCTGTCTTGGCCGTTCTGGTCGGCGAAGGTACGGAAAAGAAGCGCGCCCTTGTTCTCGATGCTCGAAGGGTCGTCCGTCAGCAGCGCCTCGATCACGGGTCCGGGATCGCGCCCAGAATCATCAAAAGAGCGGTCGAGCAGCTTCGCGCCGACGCCCGCCGCCACGATCTTGTCGAAGCGTTCGGGCCTTTCCATTGCCGCGACGAGAGACACCATCGCCCCCATCGAATAGCCCATCAGGTCCGCGCCCGGTTCACCCAGATGATCGAGCAGCGCAATGAGATCCATCGCCATCGTCGAAAGCGTATAAGCCTGCTTGTCGTGCGGCTTGCCGCTTTGCCCATGCCCGCGCATATCCGGCATGATGACGCGATATCCCGCTTGCGTGAGTGCTTTCACCCAGCCCGTCGCGATCCAGTTCACCTCATGCGTGGAGGCGAAGCCATGCGCAAGCATCACCGGGCTCCCCTCGCCCTCCACCGCATAGCCGATCTCTACACCGTCATCCGCCTCGAAGAAATCCATCCCGTATCCCTTTATACCTGCCTCGCATCGGGGCGGGGGCCACACCGCGCAATTGGTAAAAACGTCCCCCACAGTCTAGTCTCAGGAAAACAGCGGGAGAACAAGATGAGCGACGCCGCCACCCTGAAGCGTGAAGTCTGCGACGCAATCGACGCCATGTCGGCGAGCCTGCTCGGCGTCAGCCATGCGATCCACGCAAAGCCCGAACTCGCCTTCCACGAGCATGAAGCGGCGCGCATTCTCACCTCCGCGCTCGATGCGGCAAACCTTCCCGTCACGCGCGGCGCCTTTGGCCTCCCGACCGCTTATGCGACCGAATTCGGCGAAAGCGGCCCCGAAGTCGCGATCCTGTCGGAATATGATGCGCTCCCCGGCATCGGCCACGCCTGCGGCCACAACATCATCGCCACCACCGGCCTTGGCGCCTCGCTCGCGCTCGCAAAGCTGGGAGCAAAGCTTCCCGGCCGTGTTCGCTATCTCGGCACACCGGCAGAGGAAATGGGCGGCGGCAAGGAACTGATGGCCCAGGAAGGCGCCTTCGATGGCGTCGATGCCGCCATGATGGTTCATCCGGCGGGCGTCAACCTTCTTACCATGCCCTGTATCTGCATCTCGGAAGTGTCCGTTACCTATCACGGCCGCTCGGCCCATGCCTCCGCCATGCCGCATGCGGGCTTGAACGCGCTCGACGCTCTCATCACCGCCTATCAGGCCATCGCGCAACTCCGCCAGCACATCCGGCCGACCGAGCGTATCCACGGCATCATCAAGAAGGGCGGCTCCGCGCCCAACATCGTACCCGACGAAACCACCGGCCTCTTCTATGTGCGCGCCGCAAATGCCGAAGACCTCGCACCGCTGAAAAAACGTGTACAGGCCTGCTTCGAGGCAGGCGCTCTCGCAAGCGGTTGCACGGCGGACATCAAATGGGCGAAGGCCGATTATCTCGACCTGAAGACGAACATGCCGATTGCGAATGCCTATGAGGCGAATGCCCGTTCGCTCGGCCGCGACTTCTTCCCGCTGTCAAAAATGCCTGCGGGCTCTTCCGGCAGCACCGACATGGGCAATGTCAGCCACCGTGTCCCCTCGATCCATCCGATGATCGCATCGGCCCCGCCCCATGTCGTGATCCACAACCCGGAATTCGCGAAATGGGCCGCTTCCGATCTCGGCGACAAGGCCTGCATTGACGGTGCGAAGTCACTTGCCATGACGGCCATCGACTACATGACGGACGAGGGAATGCGCGAGCAGGCAAAGGCCGATTTCGCGGCCACCGCCGAGGGCTCTGCGCGCTCCGTCGCCGCCGCCTACGACCCCTCGGGCTCGACCGATATCGGCGGCTGCGGCTGCATGTAAGACCAGCCAGAACACCTCACGGCAGATTCGGCGGCCGCTCCGTCAGCTCCGCTTCCTCCACAAAGCGTTCCTTGAGCTTGCGCCGCAATTCCTCTTGCTCCTCGATGCCGATGGGGAACTTCCACATGATCGCGGCAACCAGCACATTGCAGATCACAGGCGTCGCCACGAAGACAATGGAAAGGCCGGTCAGCGTTGAGGCCGTGTTCGCGCCCTGCTCCGGCACGAAGCCGATCAGCGCCAGCGTCCAGAACACGACGCCGACAGCGACGGCCCCGCCGAGTTTTTGCGTCAGTGTGAGCAGCGAATAGAAAAGCCCGGTCCGCCGCTGCCCGGTTTCCAGTTCGTCGATATCCGCCACGTCTGCCATCATCGAGCGATAGAGCGTCGTGGTCGCGCCAATATTGACCCCGAGGAACAAGAGCACGAACGATGCGACGATGTAATTTCCCTCCGGAATCAGGAAGATGATCGGCGGAAAGGCGCTATTGAACAGAGCGGCCACGACCACGGTGCGATGTTTGCCGAGCCGGTAGCTGAGCTTCAGCACCACCGGAATGAAGATGATGCCGCCGAAGAAATAGAGAAGCAGCAGGAAGCTGGCGACCGAGCCAATCCCCCACACATAAGTCGCCTCGTAGATATACATAGAGGCGAGCGCCGCACCTGCAAAGCCGCTCAGGAAATCCGCCGCCAGCAGACGGCGCAGCGGCAGGTTGCGCAAGATCGTCTTGATCGCCGCCATCATGTCTATGGGCGGCTGGGGCGCGGACTTCCGCTCCGGCACGAAGAAGACGTTGATCGCCACCGCAATTGGCAGCGTAATCACGATGAACCAGCCAATGGAGGCGACGCGCGCCGCTTCCATGTTCTCCGGGCCCATCTGTTCGATGATCGCGGGAATGAGCAGCACCAGCGGCACACCGATAAGCTGGAATGCTTCGCGGTAGCCTTGGATGCGCGAGCGCTCATTATAGTCGTCTGAAAGCTCCGCCGCCCACGCCATGTGCGAGATGGTGAGCATCGTCCAACCGATATAGAGGAAGAACATCCAGCCAAAGAGATAGAAGCCGGAAACCGGCGCCGTCGGTAGGAACGCCATATAGGCGCAGACAACGAGCAACGGCACCGACAGGACGATCCAGTGCCGCCGCCTGCCCCAGCGCGAGGTGTAGCGATCCGACAGAACGCCCATCAGCGGGTCGGTAACCACGTCCCAGAACCGCAGCAGCATGAAAATCGTGCCCACCGCCGCGAGCCCCAGCCCCATCGGCCCTGCATAGAATTGCGGCAGATAGACGCCGATGGGAAGCCCCAGGGCGGCAATGGGAATGGCCGGACCCGAAAAGGCGGCAAGCCGCCAGGGCGACAGTTTTTTATCGAACATATTTTTCTTCAAAGCCCCTAAGGAAAATTCAGACCCAGCCGGTCAGGAAGTCCATCACCGCACCCTTGAACATCGGATTGGGCAACGCAAACATATGATCCGTACCGGGAATGACTTCCGCTCGCCCCTGCGGCATCAGCGCCGCCAGCGCCTGCGGATCGCCAGCGAGATCGTCCCGCGCCCCCGCGATCACCAGCACCTCGTTATTGATCCCGGCCACCGCCTCGCGCACGCCACCGCGCCGGGGTTCACGCGCACAGGCCGCAATCGCCTTGAGATCCTGCCCGAGTTTTTCCGCATAAAGCCGGAAAGCGCGCGCCGAGCGATCCTCAACACTGGACGGATCATCCGCCTCCAGCGCCTCGGCAATCGGATTGCCCGGCTTGCCGGGTTCGAGCGCGCGGCTGCCCATGCCCGCCAGCACCACCTTGCCGAAACGCTCCCCATGCTGCGCGGCCAGCCGCATGGCAATCCCCGCGCCCATCGAAAAGCCCATCAGATCGGCCTTCTCTATACCGAGATGATCGAGCAGCGCAATGGCGTCTCCCGTCATCTTCTTGATGGCGTAGTCGCCCGGCTCGTAGAGCTTCTCGCTCTTCCCGTGCCCGCGCAGATCGAAGCGCACCACCTTGAAGCGCGCACGGGTCAGCGCCTGAACCCAGCCCGTGCGTACCCAGTTGTCTTCCGAGGTTGCCGAAAAACCGTGAATGAGGAGAATCGGTTGCCCTTCCCCCTCGACTTCATAGGCGATGGAAACGCCACCTGACGAAAATACCGGCATTCAGTCCGCCCCCATGCCGGAGGATTGCGCATAGAAGGGCGGCAGATGAACGACAAGCGGAAGCCCCATGGCCGAGATGGGTGCCGCAGGCAGCGCAAAGGCAAAAAGTGTCCTGCGCGAAAGCGGCGCAGTGCCTTTCTCCGTGCCATGCGTATGGGTCGGGCCCGTGCCGGCCACGTGCGTCATAGGAGGTCCTCTTCCCGGGGTCATGCCGCTGGGCTCTTGGCGGCCCGTTCCTGACATTTAATCATTTAGCGCGAGTATGGCCGATGGCCAGAGCACGATCAAGTGCTTCCGGGTGACCATTTCTCACTTTCTTGAAAGCTCTCACGCGGCAACCGCCATTATCCGTCGCTCAATGGTGAGAATTGCGAACGGCCGCATCGGCGAGATACCCCTACACGCAGAAACGCCCCGGTTTTGCCGGGGCGCCGGGAAACGCAGAATCGGATCTGCTTTCCCTCTTGTTCGGATTATCGCTCTTCCACGACTCAGCGCGCTGCTGGCCCGCCTGCGCGCTGGCGCTCCTCCCAGTCGGGCGCGTGATAAACCGGTGCAGTCGAGGGCGGCAGCGGCGGGCGGCCGAGAATATGGTCCGCCGCCTTCTCGCCGATCATGATCGTCGGCGCATTGATATTGCCGTCGGTCAGCGTCGGCATGATCGAGGAATCGACCACGCGCAGGCTCTCGATCCCGCGCACCCGGCATTCCGGGTCCACAACCGCCATGTCGTCGGTCCCCATGCGGCAGGTGCCGGCCGGGTGATAGGCCGTCTCGGCCGTCTCCGCCACCCACGCATCTATGTCCGCATCGCTCTGCACATCGGGGCCCGGTGAGATTTCGCCATCCCGGTAAGGGTCGAAGGCCGGTTGCGCAAATATTTCGCGCGTCAGGCGCACACCGTCACGATAGGCCTGCTTGTCTTCTTCCTCGCTCAGATAATTGAAGATGAGCACCGGCGGCGCGTCGGGATCGGCTGATCTCAGCCGCACCTCGCCACGGCTCTTGGGCTTGTTCGCGCCCAGATGCACCTGATAACCATGCCCCTTCACCGCGCTCGATCCGTCATAGGCAAGGGCGCCTGCGAGAAAATGATACTGGATGTCGGGAAATTTCAGCCCCGCCCGGCTGCGGATATAGCCATTCGATTCGAACTGGTTGGAGATCCCCAGCCCGCTCTTGAAAAAGAACCATTGCGCGCCGATCAGCAGCTTGGAAATCGGCCCCAGCGTCCCGTTCAGGGTGATCGGCTGCTTGCAGGCCTGCTGTACCCAGACCTCCAGATGGTCCTGAAGGTTCTGCCCGACGCCCGGCAGATCGTGCACCACATCGATCCCCAGCGATTTGAGATGCGCCGCCGGGCCGATGCCCGAGAGCATCAGCAGTTTGGGCGAATTGAACGAGCTCGCCGAAAGGATAACCTCGCGCCGCGCCTTGACGCGGTGGAGTTTGCCGCGCCTGCGATATTCCACGCCCACCGCGCGTTTGCCTTCCATGAGAATGCGCGTGGTCGTCGCATGGAGGACGACCTCAAGATTATCCCGTTCCATCGCGGGCTTGAGATAGGCAACCGCGGTCGAACAGCGGATGCCGTCGCGCACCGTCATGTCCATGCGGCCGAAGCCTTCCTGACGGTAGCCGTTATAGTCTTCCGTCATGCCGTAACCCGCCTGCTCGCCCGCCGCGATGAAGGCGCGGTAAAGCGGGTTTTTCATATTGTTGCCATTGGTAATCGACACAGGGCCGTTCACGCCGCGATAGGCATCCTCGCCATAGAGACAGTCTTCCGAACGCCGAAAATACGGCAGCACATTTGCATAGTCCCATCCCGTGGCGCCCAGCTCCGCCCATTCCGCGTAGTCGCCCGCACTGCCCCGCACATAGGCAAGCCCGTTGATCGAGGACGAACCGCCAATCACCTTGCCACGCGCCTGATGAATGCGCCGTCCGTTCAGGCCGGGTTCGGGTTCGGCATAGAGGCCCCAATCGTATTTTTTCATGCCGAGCGGAATGGAAAAGGCCGTCGGCATCTTGATGAAGACCGAATTGTCCTTGCCACCCGTTTCCAGCACGACAACCTTGTTCTTGCCATCGGCGCTCAACCGGTCGGCCAGCACGCACCCCGCCGATCCTGCGCCGACGATGACGTAATCGGCTTCGTAATCGAACTTCGGGTCAGTCATTTCTTGGCCTCCTGAATTTGCGTCCTGCGGCGATGACACATCACTTGCCCGATGGGTTTGAATTGCTGGCATCGGGCATCGAAACCGCGCTGCCAAACGCTTCGCGCTGCGTATGCAGGAAATGCATATGACGTTCGAACTGATCGAGAATATCGTCGATCATCTGCTCCTTGGTGTAGCCCATCAGGTCGTACTCCAGGCTGCCCTCGGAAAGATAGGGCTCCACGCGGTAATAGTCGGACGCCGTTTGTTGCGGACGCATGACGAAGGACGGCATGGTGCAGCGTACCGGCCAGACCTGATAGACGAAGTTCTGCGCCTCGCCCATATCCACGCTGATTTCCATATGCTCGTCATCCTCCGTGACGGTGGCGGGAAATCCGTTCTTCGCAAGCGTCTCCTTGATCTCCAGCATGGCGGGCTTCACCTCCTCCGCCATGAAGCGATGAACCTGCTTCAACGAAGGAAAACTCGTTGCCCGCGCGATACGTTGCCGCCAGCTTGGCGCTGCATGGGGAGCCCCGCCGAGCCTGCCCGACAGATAGCCCGAAAGGCTGGCGCGACGGCTGTCTTCCTTGAGCCCCTCCACCCGCAATGCCTTGTAGAGGCCGCCCATCATGAGCAGCAGCACAATGGAGAAAGGCAGCCCCATGATGACCACAGTGCTCTGCAATGCGCTCAATCCGCCCGCAATAAGCAATGCCAGCGTCAAAATGCCGATGATCCCGGCCCAGAGAATACGCATCCAGACAGGCGCATCGCTGTTCACGTCCTTGAGCGTCGAGGTGAAGTTCGACAGAACGAGAGAGCCGGAATCGCCCGACGTGATGAAGAAGACAATGCCCAGAATGGTGACGACGATGGTGGTAATGACCGCAAACGGCATGTTCTGAAGGAACAGATAGATCGCCGAACCCGGATTGTTCATCGCCTGTTCGCCAAATGCCTGCTGCCCCGCCATCACCATCTCTATGGCGCTGTTACCCATGATCGACATCCACGCCATCATGAAGACAAGCGGCAGCGTCAATGTACCGAGGACAAACTGACGGATCGTCCGCCCCCTCGAAATACGGGCGAGAAAAAGACCCACAAACGGTCCCCATGCAATCCACCAGGCCCAGAAAAACACGGTCCAGCCGTTCAGCCAGTCCGTTGGCGGATCGAATGCATAGGTGTTGAACGACATGGAAACGAAGTCGGATACGTAGTCGCCGACATTCATCACGAAAGCATTCAGCAGGAAAGTCGTCTCACCCGCAAAGAGCACGAAAATCAGCAGGACGAGCGCGAGCGCCATGTTGAACTCGGACAGGCGCCGGATGCCACGCTCCACGCCGGTCGCCGCCGACAGCGCGGCAAAGATGATGATGGCTACCACGAGTCCTGCCTGCGTCCAGGTGCTCTGCGGAATGCCGAAGACATGATCGAGCCCGTAATTGAGCTGTATGATGCCGATGCCGAGGCTCGTCGCAATGCCGAACACGGTGCCCAGCACGGCGGCAATGTCGACGCTGTGTCCGATGGGGCCATAGATACGCCGCCCGAAAATGGGAAACAGTGCGGAGCGGATGGTCAGCGGAAGCCCGTGCCGGTAGCTGAAAAAGGCAAGCGCCATACCAACCAGCGTATAGACCCCCCAACCCGAGATGCCCCAATGCAGGAAAGTCAGCTGCATCGCATGACGCGCCGCCTCTACGGTGCTGCCCTCGCCTACCGGCGGCGCAAGGAACTGGGTAACGGGCTCCGACACGCAGAAAAACAGAAGGTCGATGCCGATGCCGGCGGCAAACAGCATCGCGGCCCATGTAATGACATTGAACTCCGGTTTTGCATGGTCCGGTCCGAGCCGCAAATTCCCGAAGCGTGAAAAGGCAACGGCGATCACGAAAACCAGGTAGAGAACGACAGCGACGAAGTAGAACCACCCGAGCGAATTCGATATCCACGCGAGCGTTGTATTGATGACGAGGTTCGCCGAGTCGATGAAGAACATCGTCCACAATGCAAAGCCGGCAATACCGATCGCGGAGATGTAGAAGACGACGGGATTGATCCGGTCGCCACTTGTCTGCTCGCGGTCCGGTTCCGTGGATTCACTCATTGATTTTCTCTCCTGTGCGCGAGCGGATGAAGTTTCGGTGACTGCCGGCTGTTAGAAGGTGAGAGCAACGCTGCCCACCAGCGCTCCGACATTGTCATCGCTCGCCAGCGCGGATGTAACGTCTGCGGCATCGTGCCAGCGCACATCGAAAGTCACGTCGTTCCAGACCTTGGAGACACCCACGTCGTAATAGGTGTAGTCCTGATCGCCGATACCGCCCGCTTCGTCGAACGTCTGCCGTCCGATACGGCCGGATAGCGCGAAGTTTTCGGGCAGATCGAATGTCACGACGGTCTCGACGGCGATAGCGGATGTGCCGTCGAAGAAATCTTCCCCGAAGTAATTATCCGCGTACCACACGCTGCCGCCGATGCTCGCTCCGTCGAACGCATAGGTCAGGATTCCGTAGATCTCCCAATAGTCGTAATCAAAATCCGAACCCGGATAGGAATAGTACCAGAAGCCGACATCGTAGGTGAGGCGCGTGTCGCCGATGGCTTGCGAGAAACCGATGAACGGATCGAACTCCATGGAATTTCCGGGCCCGCCCGCATCGGTATTGGAAGACCATACACCGGCATAGAAGCCGCTATTATGCGCCCAGGTGACATCGCCTTGTATCTGAGGTCCGTCATCGGTCTGCGAAATGCCGCGAAACATGTAGTTCGTGGCGAAACGGAGATTTCCGCTGAAGGAGCCGCCCGCGAAATCGTAGTCTTCGCTACCGGCGGATTCTTCAGTCTGTTCCTGCGCGGCGGCGCCGTTGATTGGCCCCGTGCCGATCGCCATCAATACCGCCAAGGCCAGCCAGCCCCGATTTTCCATGCCTTAGCTCCTCAAAACTGTCCTTGGGCAGAATGTCTTGAATATGGGAACGCCTTGATTGCCAGCAGGTTCCACGGAAATGCCACAATTCGGATGGGCCTTATCCCCATTTGAGACACGCTCCACCCTCGCTGCGCCCCTTCGCGCGCGCAACAGAGCGGGGATATATTTCGCAGCACGAGACATGAAACGGACGTCCCGTGTGTGATCCCGCCTCATCGGTTCGGCATCGATAATTTCTGTATACTGATCTTGTCCTCACCCGGGCATTGCGCTCCGGCCCGGGAATTATGACAGCGGGAAACCGGGCTTATCCCCGGCGAAACGGGTCGGTTTACACTTGCCGCTTCTCAACATGACGGGAAAAAGCCGATGCCATTTCCCTCTAAAACCCGGCCGGGGATATTTGCAGCCTCGCCCGGGACAGGAAAAGGAGCCTTATCCTCGCCCTCGGGGACACGGAAAACGAATTTGTCCCCGCCTCAGGGGATAAGACTGGGGGATTTATCCCCGCCCTGGGGGACAAGGCCGGAGGATTTATTCCCGCCCCGAGTATAACGTCGTAATTTATGACAGTTTGATGACGTTTTGATGACGGTCAAAGGGGGGCAAATATAAAGCCGAGCAATTCCAGCCACTTGGGCACCCCCAATTTTGTAACGGTTCCGTTACGAGCTGCCGGCCCCGAAGCTCTTGCGAGAACGCCCGGCCCGCTCTAGTTTGCCCGCTAATCCCCGGTTTCCAAGGAGTGCATGGCATGGCGGGCGGCAAGATACCGAAATTCTGCAACGAGACAGGCGTCCGCGAAATCCGTATTGGCGTGCGCGAATTCGAATGTATCGGCGCAAAACCGCCCTTCGATCATCCGCATGTCTTCCTGGACATGGGTCGCGAGAACGAGATCATCTGCAGTTACTGCTCGACGCTCTACAAGTTCGACCCTGCCCTCAAGCCGGATGAGAGCCGCCCCGCCGACGCGCTCTATCACGAAGACCCGCTCGCCATCGCCGGCCACGGCTGAGCTGTCGGAGCAAAGGGTGGTGGCCCCTGCGGGACTCGAACCCGCACTCCCTTGCGGGAAGCGGATTTTAAGTCCGCTGCGTATACCAGTTTCGCCAAGGGGCCCCGACGCGTTAAGACGCATGAAGCGTTAAATAGCCTGCAAAACCAATCTGTTACAAAGAAAAACGGCGGCCCCGAGGGACCGCCGTTTTTTATTCCAAAGGCGCGTGGCCGATCAGCCTTCGAGGCCCTGCCATACCGGCCAGCAATTGTTACCGGCGGAAGCGGCGAGCGTCGCCTGGGCTTCCTTGGCGTTCGCGCCCTCAGCGGTCTGCTCGCTGTCCGCGCCGCCCGTGCACCACACGTAGAACTTGTGCGTACCAGCCTTCGACATCGCGTCGAAGCTCGAATCGAGGGCGGAAGCAGCGCTCGAGAGCATCATTGCAGCGCCCGCAGCCATACCCAGAATAGCGATGGTCTTCTTCATGTCGTTTTCTCCCTCCGGGTCACCGTGACCCTGATTTTGTTTTCAGGCCTTTTCAGGTCAAAGCCTGTTCCCCCGCCGCCGGCCCCTGCGCACATGCTCACCGGGAAAGGCCAGCAGACCTTCATGCGGGAAACTCTAGTCGGTTCGGTAAAAATTGTATCGCCCGTAAGCCCCGCGAAGGCTGAAACTTTTGTAATGTTGGGGGTAAATGTTGCAGATATGAGACAGAAATCCCTTGTTTTCCGGGCTCTTCAGACCTGCTCGCCGATTGTCGGCTCCACCCCGAATTCCCGCATGAGTGCCGCTACCTCGCTCTCCACAATATCGAGTTGTCTCGAATCGGTGGCCCGAATGACGATGCTCGTGCCAAAAATCTTGCCCTTGTAATAAGGATAACTGCCAACACTAACGTCTGGATGGCGGGCCTGAAGATCGCCCAGTTTCTCGGCAATGGTGCCCTCCCCAATCTGACCGGTCACGGTACGGCTCTGCATGGTCGCCCCGCCCTTCAGGCGGCCTGTCAGGCTGTCGAGCATGACCTGCATGACCATCGGCACACCCGCCATCACGAACACATTGCCGATCTGGAAGCCCGGCGCCTTGCTCAAGGGATTCTCGATCATGATGGCGCCTTCGGGCAGCCGCGCCATGCGCATCCGCGCCTTGGTGAACTCGCCGCCTGTCTCGTTGTAGTGATCGCCAAGGATTTTCACCGCTTCCGGGTGATAATCGATCCCGACGCCAAAGGCCTTGGCGATGGCATCCGCTGTGATGTCGTCATGCGTCGGCCCTATGCCGCCCGTGGTGAAAACATAATCGTAGCGGGCCCGCACCTCGTTCACCGTCGCGACGATCACCTCTTCTATATCGGGAATAACGCGCGCCTCGCGCACCTGCACGCCAATTCTGTTCAGATGGGTCGCGATATAGGCCAGGTTCGAATCCCGCGTGCGGCCAGACAGGATTTCGTCACCAATCATCAGCACACAAGCCGTGACCGTTTTCGCAGGTGAAGAAGGTGAGGCGCTCTGCGGCATGGGGCGGATCCTTGAATGTCATTTCACGGCAGGATAGCGCCGCCCTGCCCCCGCTTTCAAATAGAGGCTCCGGGCACTATGTTAGAGGCAACACCCTCACGAAGACCCTGCGAAAGAAGCCGATGAGCTATACTGATGCCCTCGAAGCCCCGGAACGCAACACCGGGCGGATCAAGATTCACGACGCCGAGGCCTTTGAAGGCATGCGCCGCGTCGGCCGCCTCGCGGCGGAAGCACTCGACATGCTTGTGGACGAGATAAAGCCCGGCATCACGACGGATCATATCGACCGCCTCGTCTTCGATTTTGGCATGGATCACGGCGCCTATCCCGCACCGCTCAATTACCGTGGTTTCCGCAAGGCCTGCTGCACCTCGATCAATCATGTCGTCTGCCACGGCATTCCCGGCGACCGCGTTCTGCGGGACGGCGACGCGGTGAATGTGGACGTGACCTATATTCTAGACGGCTGGCATGGCGACACGAACCGCATGTATTTCGCAGGCGAAGCGCCCCGCAAGGCACAGCGCCTCGTGGACGTCACCTATGAAAGCCTGATGCGCGCCATTGCGGTGGTGAAGCCCGGCGCTACGCTTGGCGACATCGGCCATGCAATTCAGGACTATGCCGAAAGCCAGCGCTGCTCGGTGGTGCGCGAGTTCTGCGGCCATGGGCTCGGCCGCGTCTTCCACGATACCCCGAACGTGCTCCACTATGGCCGCAAGGGCCAAGGCGCGACGCTGAAGGAAGGCATGTTCTTCACCATCGAGCCGATGATCAATCTCGGCAAGCCCGGCGTGAAAATCCTCTCTGATGGCTGGACGGCGGTGACGCGCGACCGCTCACTCTCCGCGCAGTTCGAACACTCGATCGGCGTAACGGCGGATGGCTGCGAAATCTTCACCAAGTCCCCGGCGGGCCGCGACTGCCCGCCTTACGCTTAAAGACGAGTGCGGAGCTCATGGGAGAGGGGAGCGAAACGAAACCGCATTATGCGGGGCACCGGGACCGTCTGCGCGAACGCTTCCTGAAGTCGCCCGACACCCTTCCCGACTACGAACTGCTGGAACTCATCCTCTTTCGCGCCATTCCCCAACGCGACGTCAAACCGCTCGCCAAGGAGCTGATCGCAAAGTTCGGCGGCTTCTCCGAAGTGCTGAATGCCGAGCCTGCACGCCTTCGCGAAGTTAAGGGCGTGAAGGACGCGACCATTACTGAACTCCGCATCGCACGCGAAGTGGGCCTTCGCATTGCGCAGGCAAAAGTGTTGAAGAAGGAAGTGATCGGCTCCTGGGATGCGCTGCTCGAATATTGCTCCGCCTCCATGGCGCATAACCCGACGGAACAGTTCCGCATTCTTTTTCTCGACCGCAAGAATGTGCTGATCGCCGACGAGGTGCAGCAAAAGGGAACGGTCGACCACACACCCGTCTATCCCCGTGAGGTCGTGAAGCGCGCGCTGGAGCTCAACGCCTCCGCCCTGATCCTTGTACACAACCACCCTTCAGGTGACCCCGCCCCCTCCAATGCGGACGTTGAAATGACACGCCAGATCGTCGACACGGCAAAGCCGCTCGGCATCGACGTGCATGACCACCTCGTCGTCGGCAAGGGACGGCATGCGAGCTTCCGCTCAATGGGCCTTCTATAATCTGCATACAGACTTGTTTTGAGAAAGGCGGGGATAAACACGACCCGCCGTCACGGTAATGTCATGAAACCGTCAAGAACGGCGCGCACTCCCCCAAACGGCACAGGAGCGGCGCCGATTGCAGGGTACGGCATTTGGCCGATGATAAGCCCGAACGGCGGAGTCATGAATTGGCGTGAGAAAATTTATCCCCGGCTTCCCGACCCGATCCGGACCGCACCCCAACGAGTAGAAATTTTTGAAACGGCCGGAGGACGATATGCCCGCCCCCGGGGATAATACGGCACGGCACTTTCGACGATCAGGTGTTTGCGGGTTTTCCCCGACTGCTCCGCGCCTTGTGCAGCCCGAGGGCTCGTTGCCTGCGTAGCTTTCTGAGACATTTGTTGAGGGGCACGCGAATGACATCCCCCCAAAGCCAGGCCCGAAATCGCTCGCCGAGCATCGGACCGCGCGATGCCATGCCTGTCACGCACTCATAGCCGAGCTGCCCCAGCAGCCAGGCGGCCTTGCTTTCGAACAGCTCAACCTGATGAGGGGTGAGGCGCTGCCGCCAGACTTCGGCTTGCCCCTTGTTGACCCGATTTCCAACTTGCCGATGCTGGTTCTTCGTATAGTAGGGAACATCCGCCCACGGATTTTCCAGCATGTCGTCCGAAAAGGAAATATTGGCCGCTGCGCAGAGACGCCGAAGCTCTACTTCCGGCTCGGCCAGTATGTCTTCATAGCGAACACGGTGGACCGCGCCCGGAAACGCGGCCTCCGCAGCCAGCCCGCGCGCCATGCGCGAAATCCAGAAATCGGCGGCAGAGAGTATCTCGTTCGGGCCCCAGTCCAGAGGAATGGCAGAGCAGGCCACTGCCCGCCCATCGCGGACGATATGCAAAATCCCCGCATCGGGAAATGTCTCGACTAGGAACCGCACCCAGCGGATATTTCCCGGTCGGTGATCGACCCAGACGCTCCAGTCGGGCTTGCCTTGCGCACACGCATAACAATCGACCGCATCGAAAACGACGGCCCTATAGACGCTCCACGGATCGTCCGGTCGCTCGACCGCAAGGGGGCGATCCCCCATCTCCACGTTCCAGAAACGAAAGCGCCAGTGGCCGGAGATGAAGTCGCGCATGGCATCGACGGTCGAAGGAACGGTTCCGGCCTGTATGGCCTTCGCTAGGGGTATGAGGAAATCCGTTTCGGGCGGGGCGATACATTCCGGCGATGCCCCCAACAAGGAGGCCAGCATCGTGGTGCCGCTGCGCGAACATCCGCCTGCCAGAAGATATTTCTTGCCAGTCGCCATATCGCCCCCATGCCGACCTCGGTATCGGCCATGTTCCGTAAGCACAGGGGAAGTACGCAGCAGGGAGCTAAATCAGGCGCAAATACCGCGCCTACCGCGCCTCATTTTGTGCCCTGGAATCTCCAGAAACACATGTCGGATTTCGCCCCTCTTCCCCCGAAGAAAGAAAAAAAGTCCGCCTGTAAACGCCAATGTTTGCCCTTCCCCCGAAAGGCCCCCATCTGGAATCACAACGCCAAGAGGATTACAAACGCCAGTATCGGCATTTCCCGCGCACCATGCAATGCCCCTCTCCACCCGCAAATGCCGCACCGGCACGATTTCAACGACGGCGGCCCGCAGGCAGGACAAAGCGATTATGGGACCCAGGCCGGCCGGTCGCGCGCGCCCAGCAACGTCACGCTTCGCCGATGGTGAGAAGCGACGGGTCGACCCGCGATCCCAGCATGATCGAAGAAATGCGGAAGACCCGCGAAGCGGACGCGGAGCGGTTTTCGGCTTTCGATACCGCCCGTGCTAGCCTGCGACTTCAAGCTTCAACCGGTCGAAGAACGACTTGCCGCTCATCACGTCCCAATATTCGGCGATTCGACCGTTCTCGATACGGAAACGATCCATCGCGACAATGGTGAACGCCAAGAACCGCGAATGCACCCGCTGCTCGACATGGATAACAACCATGTCGCCTTCAGCGACTACATTCAGAATCTCGACGTCGATCGTGAAGCGGTTATGGATGCCGGCAAAATAAGTTTTGAATCCGTCGCGGCCCGTCGGCACGTTCGGGTTGTGCTGAATGTAATCCGGCGCGAGAAGCCTGTCGGCAAGGGCGATATCGCCGCCGCCGATGACCGTCTCATATAGCTCGACAACGAGCGCCTTGTTGGCGTCGGTAATCATAAACACGTCAGCCCGCAAAGACCGGCGCATATTTGTTGCCCCACCCCCGCGCGAGTTCGAGTTCGAAGGCAAGCTCATAGAGCACCTTCTCGCCGCCAAGTGGCGCGGCGAATTGCGAGCCGATAGGAAGCCCTGCCTCGTTCCACGAGAGCGGCACCGACATGGCTGGTGTACCGACGACATTATGGAGCGGCGTGTAGCTCACATATTCGACGGTGCGCTCGTAAAGCGTGTCGAAGGGAACGGTCGGCGCCTGCTGGCCAAGTTTCGGCGGCGCGGAGGTGAGCACCGGCGTGAGCCAGACATCGTAATCCGCCATGAAAGCATTGGTCTTTGCCGTCGCTTCCGCGAAATGTTTCAGCGAGACTTCAAGCGCATCCGCAGGCTTCGCATCGAAATATCTTGCCAGACCGACAGTCCAGGGTTCGAGCACCTCTTCCGGGTCAAGACCGTTCTCCTTCGCGAGCGCGACGAGCTGCGAGGGGCCGGAGGCCCACACGGTAAGGAAGGCATCGCTGAAGGCGCCGCCATCGACCGGGTTTTTCACCGGCACGATTTCATGGCCGAGATCGGCGCAGAGTTTCGCCACATCCTCAATGGCCGCCTTCACATCGCCATCCGGCTCCCTGCCGTAATAGTTCTCGGTATGGAAGGCGATCTTCAGGCGCTTGCTTCCCGGCCCTTCGACGCGGCCGATGGGCGCAAGCACCGCCTTCTCGCCCTTCATCTCGGAGAGGTCCATGAGCGTTGCGCTGTCACGCACCGAACGGCTAACGCAGTGCTGCACACCGATATCGCCCGGCAGGTGGCGGCCACCGAGATAGATGCGGCCGCGGCTCGGCTTCAACCCGAAGACACCGCAGCAGGACGCGGGAATGCGGATGGAACCGCCGCCATCCGTCGCATGGGCAAGCGGCACCAT
>CXWF01044075.1_pt1 | contig 25661 bp, 20 predicted proteins | sample 468421 | NCBI WGS metagenome assembly CXWF01 (sample SAMEA2620812, study PRJEB7988) | marine metagenome | biome: marine biome (ENVO:00000447); feature: surface water layer (ENVO:00002042); material: "saline water (ENVO:00002010), including plankton (ENVO:xxxxxxxx)" | depth 5 m
CAAGTTCCAGGTTCTGCAGCACCGCATGGTCGACATGTTCATGGCTTATGAGCAGTCCGTCTCCATGACCTACATGGTCACCCTGAAGCTCGAAGAAGACGATGCAGAGCGCACCAAGGCTGCCGCGGGCGCCAAGGTCCAGATCGGCAAGGCCGGCCGCTTCGTCGGCCAGCAGGCCGTACAGCTTCATGGCGGCATGGGCATGACCGACGAACTCAATGTCGGCCACTACTTCAAGCGCCTGACGATGATCGACACGCAGTTCGGCAATGTCGACTACCAGCTGAAGCGCTACTCCGAAGCGGCGTGAGCCGCTTCACTTCGCGAATACGAAAGGCCGCTCTTCGGAGCGGCCTTTTTGTTTGGGAAGGGGGCTCTTGTCAGGCGTGCCGCGCCGCAGCCGTTCTGGCGCGCAGCCGCTGCGGCGGTAATACGCACTCGGCCTGAGTGCCTTGCCCGAGCTTGCTCTTGAGTTCGAAGCGCCCGCCATGAACGGCAAGCAAGCCCTTCACGATGGAGAGGCCGAGGCCAGAGCCCTTGCCTGGCTGCGCAAGACCGGAAGCACCCTGCGTGAAGGCGTGGAGCACCTTCTCGATTTCGGTTTCCGCGATGCCTGGCCCGTTGTCGTGAATGCCGAAGCGTAGTTCGTCACCCGGCTCCATCCGCGCGAACATGAGTACTTCGCCTCCCGGCGGCGAGAACTTCACGGCATTGGTGAGCAGGTTGATCCAGGTCTGGCGTAGTGCGCGGGCATCGCCATAGATGATCGGCAGATTCGGTTCGAAGTCCGCGATCAGAGAAACGCGCTGCGCCTGCGCTCGTATCTCGACGATGCGGCGGCAGTCTTCCGCAAGCTGTACGAGATCGAGTTCTTCTTCGATAATCTGGAAGCGGCCCGCCTCGATACGCGACAGGTCCAGCACGTCGTTGATAAGCCCGAGCAGATGCTGGCCGGACCGGTTGATGTCGTTCGCATATTCCTTGTAGGTCGGCACGGTGTGCTTGCCGAAAATTTCGGAGGCCATTACCTCTGAAAAGCCGATGATCGCGTTGAGCGGCGTGCGAAGCTCGTGGCTCATATTGGCAAGGAAGTGCGATTTCGCGCGATTGGCTTCTTCAGCGCGTGCTCGCGCTTCGTCCGATTCCCGCTTGGCCTTGAAGAGCTGTTCGACAAGTCCGGACTTGTCCTCACGCAGCGTGATCGAGTGCAGCATGATCCCGTTGACCCGCGCCATAAGCTGCACAAGCAGCGCGACGAAGATGACGAGAACCACTGCAAGCGACACATGCAGCAGGTCGCCATAGGCCAGAAGCCGCGCCGTCACGGCAGCGGCAAGCGGCAGTGCAGCGACATAGAAGCCTGGCATGTAGCACGACGTGATGAGCGAAATCGGCACCATGATCAGCAGCAGTGCGGTCAGCACATAGGATTGCTGGACCTCATTTCCAGGCGCCCAGAAGAAGAACGCCGTAGAGGCGAGACTGAGTGAAAACAGGAACCCGACTGCAAGGAAGCGGCGTTCCCATGCCGTAACGCTCGCCGGCTCGGGCTGAGCAGCAGTAAAGGCGAGGATGTTCTGTCTGTTGAACCATGTCGAGATGAAAACCAGGATCACGGGAACGACGAGCCAGTACCAGGCGATCGATCCGGAAAAACAGGCCGCATAGGGAATCATCAGTAGCGGAAAGGCGTAAGGCAGCGGAAGCTTCTGGCTCTCCACGAACATGCGAAGCTGTTCGAGCCTGATCTCCGGTGTGAGCGGTTGGCCATTGCTTGTATGAGGCAGGAAAGCCGAGAACCATCGCGCCTCGCCGACGTCTTTGGACGTTCGGGTTGCATCGCGGACACCGGCTGGACCTGCGATGGTCGACCGTTGCACGGATTCTTTCTGCCGTATTTCGCCGGCTCTCATTAGATGTGCCCTTTTTGGCCGCCTGGCCTTGCGTCACACCCGGTAAATACCCACAAACCGGGGTGCCTTGAGGATCAGGCTGGACGAAAAGTCTTAATAAGGTTTTCCGAGACATGGTTAAGCCCGCATAATCAGGCTGAACGCAGCGCTTTTTTTGGCGTATGAGACGCCTTAACAACAGGCAGCGTAAAAAAATGCACAAAGGAGAGGCAGTCCGGCGATGAGCGAACACCTGATTTTTGAGAAAAACGGCCCCGTTGTAACCTTGACCATCAACAGGCCCGAGAGCCGTAACCCGCTTGGCGCGCCCGAAGACGCAGGGAATTTTTCGGCCGCGGCGGCACGCATCAACGATGATCGAGAGGTGCGTTGCGTTATTCTGACCGGAGCGGGCAAGGCCTTTTCCGCGGGTGGCAATGTAAAAGCCATGCGCGAAGGCGGAGATGGCTTCGGTGGTCCCGGCGTCCACATCCGCGAGCGCTATCGCAATGGCATCCACCGCATCGTGAAATCGGTATGGGGCATCGAGGTGCCGGTCATCGCCGCCGTCAATGGTCCGGCGATCGGGCTTGGCAATGATGTCGCCTGTCTCGCCGACACGCGGATTGCCGCCGACAGTGCGATCTTCGGAGCGACCTTCCTCAAGATTGGCCTCGTCCCCGGCGATGGCGGGGCATGGCTCCTGCCGCGTATCGTCGGTATGGCGCGTGCCTCGGAGCTCCTCTACACGGGCGATACCATTAACGCGGCTACGGCAAAGGAATGGGGCCTCGTTTCGGAAGTCGTTCCTGCCGCCGAACTCATGGACCGCGCCAGGGCCCTTGCCGCGAAGATATGTAATCAGGCGCCGGATGTACTGCGCATGACGAAGCAGCTTCTCCGCCGGGGCATGCTGAGCGACTTCGACAACATCATGGAGCTGTCGGCATCCATGCAGGCTCTTGTCCATCACACCGAGGACCACAAGGAGGCTCTCGACGCCTTTTTCGAAAAGCGTGCTCCGAACTACAAGGGAGCGTGACGAGCGTTCGAAACTGAACAGTGGGCCGTACTTTCTCGAACAAACTGTGGCGCACCGCGCATTGAAGCGGGGGAACTTTGCCCCTAAAGTCGCCGCCAACAAGCGGCGCTAGCAACAATGGGCGCGAGCCCAGTCCAAAACGGGAGCGAAACATGAGTGCCATCGGTATCGTTGCGACCCTACCGGTCCAGCCGGGTAAGGAAGCCGAGTTCGAGAAGGTCTTTTCCGACCTGCGCTCGAAGGTGAAGGCGAACGAGAAGGGCTGCCTCCAATACGATTTCTTCAAGTCCAAGTCCGACCCCGCCACCTACATCGTCATGGAACAATACGCCACGCAGGAAGACCTCGATGCCCATGGCAAGTCGGAATATTTCCGTGCTGCCGGCCCGGCGCTCGGTGCGGTTCTCGGCGGCGCACCGTCGCTGCAGTTCCTCGACAAGGTTGAGTAAGCGGTACGGCACAAACGAGAGAGACGAATATGGATCTTGCATTCAGCAAGGAAGACGAGGCCTTCCGCAAGGAAGTCCGTCAATTCATCGACGAATGCTACACGGCGGAAATGCGCCGCCTTCACGCGCGCTCGAAGCACGGCTACATCACAAAGGAAGCCCATATCCAGTGGCAGAAGTCACTGGCGAAGAAGGGCTGGCTTGCCCCCAATTGGCCTGAAGAGTATGGCGGACCGGGTTTTACCCAGTCGCAGAAATATATCTTCAACGTCGAGATGGGCCGGGCCGGTGTGCCGCACACCATTCCTTTCGGGCCGACAATGGTCGCACCCGTCATCATGAAGTTCGGGACGCCCGAACAGAAAAAGCGTTTCCTGCCGGATATTCTCGAAACGAATGTCCTCTGGTGTCAGGGATATTCGGAACCGGGTGCGGGCTCTGACCTTGCGTCGCTGAAGACCAAGGCCGAAGACAAGGGCGACCATTTCCTCGTCAACGGCTCGAAGATCTGGACCTCCGTCGCGCAGTGGGCGGACTGGATTTTCTGTCTCGTTCGCACCTCGAATGAGGGCAAGCCGCAGGAGGGCATTTCCTTCCTTCTCATCGACATGAAGACGCCAGGCATCACGGTCGATCCCATCGTCTGCCTCGATGGCACGCCTGCGCCGAACCAGGAAGTGAACCAGGTCTTCTTCGAGGACGTGAAGGTTCCGAAGGAAAACCTGATCGGCGAAGTGAACAAGGGCTGGACCTACGCCAAGTACCTGCTCGAATTCGAACGCGGCAATCCCTATTCGCCGGGTCTCTACAGCGCGCTCGATGAAGTGCGTGAGATGGCGAAGGAAATAATCGTCGATGGCAAGCCGGTGGCCGATACACCTTCGTTCAAGGCCCGTTACGCCGATATCCGCAGCCAGATCACGGCGATGGAGTTCACCGAGCTGCGCATCTTCTCCTCGCTTTCCATCGGCGGCAATGTCGGTCCGGAAAGCTCGCTCCTGAAGTGCCGGGGGACCGAGCTGCAACAGGAGATTTCGCAGTTCATGGTGGAAGTGCTGGGCGATTATGCGCAGCCGACCATCGAGAACGGCCTTACGGATACCAATGAGCCGGAAGTGGGCCCGGAAGGTGCATTCACCGCCGCGCCTTACTACTTCTCGCTGCGCAAGGCGTCGATCTATGCCGGATCGAACGAGGTCCAGCGCAACATCATGGCAAAGGCCGTGCTCGGTCTTTGAGCCAACGCAAAAATCGGTATCAAAAGGGCGGGCGCCGGAGATATTCCGGCGCTCGTTCGCGTTTGGCACGATACATGGCATGCGGGTTTGGGCTGATCAGCGCGGTGGAAGCCTGTCGCGTGTGCCGCCATAGGCTTGCGTGATCCGGTCGAAGACGATGGCAAGTGCGACGATGGCGACGCCTGCAACGAGTCCGCGCCCGATATCGAGCCGTTGAATGCCGAGCAGCACTTCTTCGCCGAGGCCCCGTGCACCGATCATCGAAGCAATGACCACCATCGAAAGAGCCATCATTGTGGTCTGGTTCACGCCCGCCATGATGTTCGGAAGCGCAAGCGGCAGCTTGATATCGAGCAGTTGCCGCCTGGGATTGGCGCCAAGATCGGCCGCGACTTCAACGAGGGCGCGGTCGACGGTTCTGAGGCCAAGATCGACAAGGCGGATGAGCGGTGGCGTCGCATAGATCACCGTCGCAAAAAGCGCCGGTACCTTGCCGAGCCCGAACAGCATCAGCGCCGGAATGAGATAGACGAAACTCGGCAGCGTCTGCATCGCGTCGAGAACAGGCAGCATGATCCGCCGGGCGATGTCGTTCGCGGACATCGCAATGCCCGCGGGCAATCCGATCAGCACGGAGAAAAAGACCGACACGATCATTAGCGCAAGCGTCTGTACGGCAAGATTCCAGAGCCCCAGAAGGCCGATCAGGAAGAGAGTTGCCGCCAGCGCCACGGGCAACAAGGGCCGTCGCGAAGCGTGAAAGGCAATGCCCGCGACGATCAGGACAACAAGCCACCAGGGCATGGTCTTGAGCAGGGACTCGAGCGCCACGATCACCCGCAGCAGGACGTTGCTTGCCGTCTGGAAGGCATCGCCATATGCCATGACGAAGCTCTCCATCGCATGGTTCACCCATTGCTCGACCGGAAATTCAAGTGTGACGGGAAAGCTCTTCTCGACTTCTTCCTGCTCGCCGGTGATGCGCGTGGCAACGTCGGGGCTCACCCATTGCCGCCAAACATCGTCCCGCGTCTCGATGAAGTTGAACGCAGCATCCCGCGCGGTTGTGCCTTCATTCTTCTGCATGAAGGCGAGCGCTTCGCTCACCATCTGTCCCGTCGTCTCGTAGCGGCGCAGGAAGGCCGCAATATCCGGTGACTTGTCCACGAATGCGGCATTCGCACCTATGATGACCTCGACGGTCGGGAAGGCGACGGGGGGATTGTGTTCGGGGTCCGCGTTGAAAGCATCCCATGCTTCCGGCGAATAATCGGGTTCGTCGAGTTTTACGAGGTCAAAGGCGCCAAGCAACCATGTCGGTCCCCAGTAATAGGCTACGATGGGTTCGCCCCGCTGATAGGCCGATGCGATGGCGGCGGCGAGCGCTGCGCCCGTACCGGGCCGGAAATTCGTGTAGAAGCGGTCGAGCCCGTAGCCCTTCAGTTTTCGCGTGCTCTGTTCTTCGCAGCTCCAGCCCAGGATGCAGTTGTAGAAGCGCCCCTTTGTCGGCTCCTCCGGGTCGCGAAAGAGTTGCCAGTGTTCCTTGAGGTCGGAAACGGCGTGAAGGCCGGGTGCAGTCGCTTCGATGCCGCGTTCAGCATCGCCCTCGATCACGTAGCGCGGCACATACCAGCCTTGAATGGCATCGGGAAAGTTCGTGCCGAGCGAGACGACCGTTCCGGCTTCCAGTGCCTCGTTCCAGGGCTCGGTGACATTGTCGCGCCAGACTTCCATGATGACGTCGATGTCGCCCTGGCCGAGACCGGTGATGAGCGGCAAGGTCGAACCCGGCAGCACGTCCGTTTCGCAGCCATAGCCGCGTTCAAGGACGATCCGTGCAAGCTCCGTGGCGAAAGCGTTGGAATCCCAGTCGAGCCCGCCAAACATGACCGGCCGTTCGATGGCGCAGACGGGGTCGGCGGCCAGCCCGGCGCGGGGCGCAAGGACCGAGAAGGCGAAGGCGGCAAGCGCAAAAAGAAGCCGGGTCAGCATGAGCGCATCATAGGGAGCGCGCGCGCCCTTGGCCATTCATGCACAAAGACCATTCGTGCGCAGAGTTGGCTCATACACAAAAAGACAAAGAAAAAGGGGAGCCGCATGGGCTCCCCTTCGATCGGCTGGTGCGGGAAAGGCTTACTTGCCGCCCGTCGCGAGCTTGAAGAACTTGCCCGTCTGCTCGCCGCCCATGTGGAAAGGCGTGGCATTCGAGAAGTCGGAAATCTTGTCCCAGTTTTCGGCAACCTTCTCGGCGGTCAGGTCGTCGCGGCCGAGGAAGATGCCTTCGGCTTCTTCCATACGTGCGGTGGCGAAAACGCCCGCGCCCGCGCAAAGGATCACGCCCGTCGGGGCCTGTTCCGACACGAGGTACATGACGCCCGGCGAAACACTTTCCGGTGTCAGCATCTGCTCGGCTTCCGGCGGCATCAGGTCGGAGGTCATGCGCGTATAGGCGACCGGCGCCAGCGCGTTGCAGTGGATGTTGTTCTTCTGACCTTCGAGCTTCAGCGTATTGATGAAGCCGACGACGGCGAGCTTCGCCGCGCCATAATTCGTCTGGCCGAAATTGCCGTAGAGACCGGTCGAGGAGGCAGTGACCATGATGCGGCCGTAGTTCTGCTCCTTCATGATTTCCCAGACGGCCTTGGTCGGCTTCACGGTGCCCATGAGGTGCACATCGACCACCAGCTGGAAGTCTTCCATCGTCATCTTCGAGAATGACTTGTCGCGCAGGATGCCGGCATTGTTGATGAGGATGTCGATGCGGCCCCATTCGTCCATGGTCTGCTTGACCATGTTGGCGACGCCTTCATCGTCCGTGACCGACGAGCCATTGGCGATCGCTTCGCCGCCAAGCGCCTTGATTTCCTCGACCACCTTGTTTGCCGCATCCGACGAGCCACCGGCGCCCGTGCGGTCGCCGCCGAGATCGTTCACCACCACTTTCGCGCCGCGCCGCGCGAGTTCCAGCGCGTGGGACCGGCCAAGACCGCCGCCCGCGCCGGTCACGATGGCGACCTTGCCGTCAAAACGAATGCTCATGGGTATTTCTCCAGTTGGACTACGGGAGGGCTGGCGGCGTGCCTCGTGGAGGGGCTTCGTTGGCCTTGCCCGGAAAAACCTGCGGGACTTTGTGCATGAGAGGCGGGCGGGGGTCAAGGGAGGCTTGGAAAGCCCGTCCGTTGCGTTGTTCTGGCCTCTCCTTATGATGGGCCGGTCCGCTGAAACGCCCCGGAAACCTGCCCGAAACTCGCGAAAATCAGCTCGAAAGCCTCAGCCCGATGACACTTTACCCGCTTCAGAGCGCCTTTGGGCTTGCTCTCATCATTGCTCTCGCATGGGCGCTCAGCGAGAACAGGCGGGCCTTTTCGCTGCGAACCGTCGCGGTGGGCCTCGCGGTCCAGATCGCACTTGCCCTGCTGCTGTTGAAGGTTCCGGCATCGCAAGACGCGCTCCTCGCGCTCAACGGCGTGATGGATGCGCTGACGGAAGCCACAAAGGCGGGCACCGGCTTTGTCTTCGGTTATGTCGGCGGCGGTGCTGCACCCTTCGAAACCACGGCCCCTCACAACAGCTTCATCCTGGCCTTTCAGGCTTTGCCGCTCGTTCTCGTGATGTCCGCGCTCTCCGCGCTGTTCTGGTACTGGCACATTCTAGGTTGGGTCACGCGGGGCTTTGGCTACATCCTGCAGAAGACGATGGGCATCGGTGGTGCCGTTGGCCTTGCCTCCGCCGCCAACGCCTTTGTCGGCATGGTGGAAGCCCCGCTTCTGATCCGTCCTTATCTGGAAAAGCTGAGCCGGGCTGAATTCTTCATGACCATGACGGTTGGCCTCGCCACCGTTTCGGGCACCGTTCTCGTTCTCTACGCCAGCATCATCACGCCCGTGGTGCCGGGCGCGCTCGGCCAGATCCTCGTCGCTTCGCTGATATCGCTCCCGGCGGGTATTCTCGTCGCGCGGCTCATGGTGCCCGAGGAGCATGACGCAAGACCCACGGGTATCGGCGATGACGTGCCCCATCTCGAATATCAGAGCAGCATGGATGCGGTGACACGCGGTACCTTCGAGGGGCTCCAGCTCCTCCTCAACATCATGGCCATGCTGATCGTGATGGTCGCGCTTGTCGCGCTCGCGAACATCGTCCTCGCTCTCTTTCCGGAAATCTGGGGAGCGCCGCTCACGCTTCAGCGGATACTGGGCTGGGTCTTTTCCCCCCTTGTCTGGGCGATGGGTATACCGGCGGAGGAAATGCATCTCGCCGGGCAGCTCATGGGCACGAAGACGATTCTGAACGAATTCATTGCCTATCTCGATCTCGCCGCTCTGCCGGAGGGCGCGCTTTCGGAGCGCTCGACCTTCATCATGGTCTATGCGCTGTGCGGCTTTGCGAATTTCGGCTCGGTCGGCATTCTGATTGGCGGATTGACCTCGCTCGTGCCCTCCCGGCGTCTTGAGATTGTGACACTCGGCACCCGCGCGCTCGTTTCCGGCACACTTGCAACCTCCATGACGGGGGCGGTGGTCGGTCTCATCATCTGAATGAAACGCCGATCAGGCCAAAACAAGGGGGGCAAACGAATGAAGCTCTACATCGCGCCGGGGGATGCCGCCTGACATGAGAAAAAGGCGGCGTCCGCGGGGTACGGAACGGACGCCGCCAATCTCCACCCGTACTCAACAAATCGGGTGGAATAAGGTCCGATGAACTCTCGACCCATCGGCAAGAAGTAGAATGGCGTTTCCAACCTGAACGCAGCCTGAACCGGGACATTGCGTGCCGGGCTTATACTAGTAAAATTGATTTACGATTTGGCGTGAAAGCGCGCCACGCTTTGGGAGGCGCGGGGATGACGGGCGAGACATCCGGCAAACGCGATCTTTAGACGCACACAGAGGCATCGCTTGCCGCGGACTAACCCGCTTTGATGCCCATCGCCTCGGCCAGTAGCTCGTATGAGCGCACGCGATCCTTCTGATCGTAGGCAATTGTAAGAATCGTGAAGTCATCGACGCCATGCGCCTCGCCAAGCGCAAGCAGCTTCCCGCGAACCTGTTCGGGTGTACCAGCGAAACCTCGCTGCTCTATGGCGCGCAGCATCGCCCGGTCTTCATCCGTATACGGGTAATCGAGTGCCTCCTCGATGGAGGGGAAGGGGCCGCCACGGTTCTGCAGCAAATGCATCACCCAGAGATTGCGCGACGATGCGATCCGCTTCGCATCTTCTTCCGTATCTGCGACGGTGACGGAGACGGCAATGGCTCCCTTCGGCGTGGCGAGTTCGCGCGAAGGACGGAAGTTCTTCCGGTAAACATCGAGCGGCTGCGTGCCAGCATCCTGATTGATAAAATGGGCGAAGCAATAGGCCATGCCATATTGCGCAGCGATGAGCGCGCCGTCGCCGCCGGAACCCAGCATCCACAGGTCCGGCATGCCCGGTCCGCGCGGCGTCGCGTGAAGTCCGGTATAGGGATGGTCGGCAGGGAAGCCTCCTTCTTCGCCTTGAAGCCCGGTGGAATCTTCCAGGAATTGCCGCAGCAGCTCCACCTGCTGCGGGAAGACACCGATGTCATAGGCTTGGGGCCCAGGTTGTAGCGCGCGTGCCGTTCGCTGATCTCCGCCGGGGGCCCGTCCCAGTCCGAGGTCGATCCGTCCCGGATAGAGCGTCTCCAGAACCCGGAAACATTCGGCGACTTTCAGCGGGCTGTAATGCGGCAGCATGACGCCGCCCGAGCCGACGCGGATGCGGTTTGTCGCAGCCGCCACCGCGGCAATCAGCACTTCGGGGGCGGACCCCGCAAAAGACGATGTGTTGTGATGTTCGGCAAGCCAGTACCGGCTATAGCCGAAGTGCTCCGCTTGTTGGGCGAGGTCTATCGTGTTCGCAATCGCTTCGGCGGCGGTTCCACCTTTGCGGATAGGCGATTGATCGAGAACGCTCAATGTTACCATGAAGATTTGTCCACTCTTGCCGGTGGCTGCGTGAGCCGTGCGGCGGGAAGTTTGGCGGATTTCAGTCGGAGTGAATAACGCCGCCGTTTCCCCGCGCGGGGCAACGCCTAGAGCCGTTCAGTCCGAAAGCGGCTTCTTCTTCAGTCTTTTCACGATGCCCGAATAGTTGAGAAGGATGCGCTCCCTGTCGCCGGATCCGGTGAAGACCTGACCGCGCAGGAACACCATGCTGCCCGTGTTTTGGACCGACCGTTCAAACTCGTATTCATTTCTGCGACGCCCCGATACTGCAATTTATTTGCAGCGCTTTTAGCAGGAAAGCTCCGAGGTTCCCAAGCGCGCCGCGGCTTTTCCAAATGGGAAATCAGAATTTAAGGTCTTCGTTACGTAAGCTGGTCAGAATGCGGGAATGCAATCTGAAGGAACCTGATATGGGCGTCGCCCTTCAAAAAAGAGCCTCTCTTGAGGACAGTGCGCGCATTGTGCCCCTCGAGGATGTTTCCGATCCTTCGCTTCGGGATCTGCTTTCCTATTGGGAGCAGATAAGGGCCGGACGCGATATGCCGGCGCGGCGCGAGATCATGCCAACTGTTTTTCCCCGCCTGATGCCCCGCATGTTCATGGTTCGTGTGCAGGAGGGCCCCTCCTTTGTCTACAGCCTTGCCGGCAACGAAACCGTGGAAGCGCATGGAGACAACTTTACGGGCATGGATGTTCGCGAACTCGATCGTCACGCGCCGGGCTATGGCACATCGATGCAGCGCTTCTATTCCTCCATCGTGCGGAGCCGCCGTCCTTGCGCCGCTGAAGGTTCGCTGCAGTTCGTGAACCGGGGCTTCTGCCGCTTCAAGTCAATTTATCTCCCCCTCGCATCTGGGGAGGGGACGGTGAGCCATATCATGGGAGCGGCGGCCTATGAGATGGGCAGTGCGTGAGATTTGGAAAAGACGGACGGTTGCAATCCGAAACTGAATGAAGCGCTCCATCGGGCGGCACGCTCTTTCACGTGTCACCATGACAACAACCGCGAATAGTTCAAATTGTCTGGGTTGGGTTCATTCGGTGTTAGGAAACGTCCGGGCACTCTCCCGGTTGATGACCCGGGCGGGGCCATCTCAATGACAGGGCGTGGGCAATGACGCAGTTGGCGGAAGATTATTACCGTAGCGAAGACTACGCGGACGTGCTCGCCGAAGCGGATGCTCACGGCATCGCGTTTCGGCGTTTGAAGGAACTTGAGGAACCGCTTTGCCGCGATATGCTTTCCTACTGGAAAGAGCTGCGCGGGGTGCGTGCCATGCCTTGCCCCGGCGAAATCGATCCCGTTCGCTTTGCGCGCCACATGCCGAACCTCCTCATGGTGCAAGTGAACTGGCAGCCCTTCGATCTGACTTATCGCTTGCTGGGTGGCGATATCGTGAATGCGCATGGCTCGAATTTTCGGGGACGGTGCGTTCTCGACAGCGCCTCGCACACGGGGCGTTTCAGCGAAGTTCTTTTCAGTTTCTATAAGTTCGTCGCGGAGCAGAAGCGACCCTATGCGGTTGCCGGTACGATGGAATACACGGCGCGTGGTCCCGTATCGGTTGAGGGCGTCTATCTGCCGTTCTCGCTCGACGGCACGAGGGTCGACCGCATTCTCGGCGCTGCGGTTTCCCAGGAGCTTCCGTGCCGCTGAAATCCGGCCCTTTCCGGAAGTTTTGACCCCCGGCGGGCCTTGGCCTAAATTCCCGCTGCCTTTCAGAAAGAACAGCCCGGGAAATCTCATGGCCCTCGACGCCGAAACACGCGATCAGCTCATTTCCTCCGTCCGCCGTTTTGTCGACGAGCGCCTGCGCCCGATCGAGGACAAGGTCTCCGAAACCGACAAGGTGCCGGATGAGATCGTTGAGGAAATGAAGGAACTCGGCCTTTTTGGCATCTCTGTTCCCGTTGAATATGGCGGCCTCGGCCTCACCATGGAGGAAGAATGCCTCCTCATGTTCGAACTCGGCCGGACGTCGCCTGCCTTCCGCTCCGTGATCGGCACCAATGTCGGCATCGGCAGTCAGGGCATCGTCATGCATGGCCGCCAGGACCAGAAGGAATACTGGCTCCCGAAGATTGCCAGTGGCGAGACGATTATCTCCTTCGCGCTGACGGAGCCGGAGGCCGGTTCGGATGCCGCTTCCCTCAAGACCACGGCCATCAAGGATGGTGACCACTACATCGTCAACGGCACCAAGCGCTACATCACCAATGCCAACAACGCGCATGCCTTCACGCTGATGGCTCGCACCGATCCGAAGACGCCGGGTGCGAAGGGCGTTTCCGCCTTCGTCGTGCCGAGCGACATTCCAGGCATCCATATTGGCAAGCCTGAAAAGAAGATGGGCCAGCAGGGCGCGCATATTTGCGACATCGTCTTCGAGGATGCGCGCATCCCCGCAGACTGCCTTCTCGGTGAGGAGGAGGGCAAGGGTTTCGTCACCGCCATGCAGGTGCTGGAACGTGGCCGTCTGCACATCTCTGCTGTCTGCATCGGTGTGGCGGACCGGCTGGTTGAGGACAGCGTGCTCTATGCCGCCGAGCGCAAGCAGTTTGGTGAACCCATCGGCAATCTTCAGCTCGTACAGGCGATGCTGGCGGATTCGAAGATGGAGGCCTATGCGGGCCGCTGCATGGTCATCGACGCCGCGCGCCGCCGAGATGCGGGCGAGAACGTCGCTACCGAGAGTTCCTGTTGCAAGCTCTTCTGCTCGGAAGCCGTGGGCCGCATCGCGGACCGCGCGGTACAGGTGCATGGCGGTGCAGGTTATGTCGCGGATTATGGCATTGAGCGCTTCTACCGCGACGTGCGCATCTTTCGCATCTATGAAGGCACGAGCCAGGTGCAGCAGGTCATCATTGCCCGCAACCTTCTGAAGGCGGTGAACTGAGGCATGATTTGCTTCTTTTCATCCGCATTGCACAATGCGGGCAATGACGAAGCTCGACCGCCTCACCGCCGATATACGCGCCTGCCGCCTCTGCGTTGAAAGCCCGCTGAAGACGCCGCTGCCGCATGAGCCGCGCCCGGTCTTGCGGGTCTCGCCCACGGCACGCATCTGCATAGCGGGGCAGGCGCCCGGCACCCGGGTTCATGCCTCAGGCATGCCCTTTACCGATCCGAGCGGCGATCGTCTGCGCGACTGGATGGGCGTGACACCCGATGAGTTCTATGATGATGCGCGTATCGCCATCGTGCCCATGGGGTTCTGCTTCCCGGGGCACGATGCGAAGGGGGGTGATCTGCCGCCTCGCCGCGAATGCGCGGAAACCTGGCACGAGCCGCTCTTCAAGCACCTGCCCCAACTCGAACTGATCCTTCTTGTCGGTCAATATGCGCAAGCCTGGCACCTTGGCAGGACACGCAAGGTTAGCTTGACTGAAACGGTAGCCGCCTGGCGTGAATACCAACCCCGCTTTATTCCATTGCCGCATCCCTCATGGCGCAATAATGCATGGATAAAGAAGAACCCGTGGTTTGAGGAGGACTTGTTGCCGGTTCTGAAGCGCGACGTGCGCCGCCTCATTGGCTAGGGCTGCGTCATTGAGCCACAGCTATCGGCGCATCGGCATTTTGACAGCTCTGCCCCCTCTCCCGATACTGCCGGAAAATGGGGAAGCGGGCCGTTGGGGATTCTGCGCGTGACAAGAAGGAATGGCGTAATGCCGCGCCGTAGCGCTGGCAGGACGACGCTCGTCTCACGCTTGCTTCTTGTGTTTGTCTCTATTGCGATCCTGTTCCCCGCTCTTGCGGGAGCCGTCACCGCTCGCCCGCTGGAGGCCGCCGGCATCTTTTCCGATCGTATCGTGATCTGTACCGGCAGCGGCCTTCAGGTAATCTGGCTCGATAGCCAGGGGACGCCTCTTCCCGAACAAGAAGAGCAATACAACATCGCGCCCGCCCTCTGTGCGCCGGTTGCAACAGCCGCACTTGCGGAATTCCGTGATGGGCTCTTCATCCAGTTGCCCCGGCCGCCCTTACCGGACCTTCCGCGCCCGGCTGCGGCGCTCCACCTGCCGTCGCACGGCACGGAGTACCCCCCAGCGCTTACTCGAGGGCCGCCTGGCCACGTCTGAAGCCGTTCGACAATTCAGACAAGACAGGAAAAATCTTATGTTGTTTCAGCGCTCTCTTGCGGCGCGGCGCGCCATGTTGCTCGCCAGCACCGCTTCGGCCGTCGTCATGTCGGCCTTGTGGACACTTCCAGCCCATGCGGAGGAAGACGAAGTCTCCCCCGTTCTCATCCCCGAGCTCGTTATCGACGCGCCGGAGGAAGACTCGGCCGATTCCCGGATAATTGCAGTGGAGGAAATCAGCGGTCAGCCCGCGCGCGATGCCGGCGAACTCATCTCTCGCATACCGGGCGTGAGTGCGGGCCGTCGCGGCGGACATGGTTCCGACATCAGCATTCGCGGCATGGCGCAAGATCGTATCGCCGTCATCAGCGATGGCGCATATGTCTTCGGCGCATGTCCGAGCCGCATGGACCCGCCCACCTCTTCCATGATGCCCATGTCCGGCGACAGCATAACCGTTCGCCGGGGGTATCAGACGGTGCTGGATGGACCGCCCGCACCGGCAGGCACGGTCTCCCTTGAGCGCGCCGATTCCGCCAATTTCGCTGAGGGGCTCTCCGGCAACCTGGAGGGCGGCTACGAGTCGAACGGTTCCCAGCGCTATGCGAGCATGCAGGCGCGTGCCGTGCATAACGGCAGTTATATTCGTGGCTTTTTCACGGGCCGCCGCGCGGACAATTATGAAGATGGTGACGGCCGTGAAGTCCGCTCCGCCTTCAAGCAATATGGCGGTGGCGGCGAGGTCGGCCTGCGTTACGGCGCGGATTCGCTCCTCTCGCTCTCCATGGAAGAAAACCACGTCGTTGACGCCTATTTTGCAGGCGCCGGCATGGACGCACCCTGGACCGCGACGGATACCTATCGCCTGGCCGTCGACCACAACTTTGCCGAAGCCGGCGTGTTCAAGGGCTTTGACGCAAGCGTCTACGGCTCCTTCGTCGATCATGTGATGGACAATTACTCGCTGCGTACGCCCGGCATGATGACCATGCGCACCGACGCAACTTCCGACACGCGTGGCGCGCGTCTCGCAGGCGATTTCGCGTTTGGCGCCGTGGAGGTCACGCTCGGCGGCGACTACCGGCGCAACGATCGCGATGCGGTGAGCTATTCCTCCATGATGGGGGCTGTCCCGCCGACCACGATTTCCAACTACATGTGGCCGGGCATGGAAATCGAGAATGTGGGTATCTTCGCCGAGGTGAAGGCGCCGCTGACGGAAAAGACGGAGCTCACCACGGGCATTCGTACCGATTTCGTTTCCGTCCGGGCAACGAAGGCCGATGCGCTGCCGGGTGGTATGGGCGCGGTCACGGCCCGCACACTCTATGGCACGTTCTACGGTGTCACGGAGACGGACCAAGACGAAACCAATGTGAGCGGCCTTGTGCGCGTCATGCACGATTTCGGCGACTTCTCCGGCTGGGTCGGCGCAAGCCGCGCCGTGCGCACGGCGGACGCGACGGAACGTGGCATCGTTCGCGCTCCTGCAATGGGCGGTGGTGGCTGGGTCGGCAATCCCGGCATCGATCCCGAGAAGCATCATCAGGTCGATATGGGTGTGGAGATAACGCGTTCCGTCTGGAAGGCGTCCACGAGCATCTGGTACGACAATGTTCAGGATTTCATCTCGCGCGATATTGCGCGGGGCCAGTCCGGCGTTCTCGTCAATGATGGTGTGTCGAGCGTCTTCCGCAATGTCGATGCGGAACTGGCCGGTATCGATATTGCCGCTCAGTGGGCTTTCGCACCTTCCTGGCGTATCGGCGCTGACATCGCCTACACTTATGGCGAGAACACCACCGATGACCGGCCGCTCTATCAGATACCGCCGCTGAGCGGCAGCCTGGAGCTCACCTACGACGTCACGGAGTGGAGTGCGGGATCGCGCTTGCGCTGGGCCGCCAAACAGTCGCGGAGTGACACAAGCACCGTGACGGGTTCGGGCCTCGATCTGCAGGAAACATCAGGCTATGCCGTGATCGACCTGTTCGGCACGTGGCAGCTCGCCGATGCGCTGATGTTGCAGGGCGGCATAGCCAACGTTCTGGACACGACCTACGCGTCCTACCTCAACCAAGAGAACGGATTCGATCCCACCGTGGTTCAGGTCAACGAACCCGGCCGCTCTGCCTATCTTCAGCTGAATTTCGAGTTCTGAACGGGGCGGGGAGGGAGCCTCTGCTTCCTCCCCCTCTCATCCTCGCCTCCGCCTGGCCGATGCGATAGCCTCGGCCCATGTTCCGCTTTCTCACTGTTCTTTTTATTCTCGCCTTTGCGTCGGCCTGTGCGCCGCAGACAATGCGGATAGGCGATCCCGTCTTCGAGCCACATATCGAGCAGGGCTCTGCCACGCAGGCGGTCATGGCGGATGGCGCCCGCCTTCCCATGCTTGTCTTCGAGGCGAAGGAGTCGCGCGCAGTCATCCTCGCGCTCCACGGGTTCAACGATTACTCGAATGCCTTTGCCAGCCCCGGACCGGGGCCCTGGTTCGCTGAACAGGGGTTTACGCTCGTCGCAATCGACCAGCGTGGTTTTGGCCGCGCGCCGGGCCGGGGGCTCTGGGCGGGCGATCAGCGCATGGCCGAGGATGTGGCCGAGGTTGCCGCATTGCTGCGCGAGAAATATCCGGGTCTCCCTCTCTATCTGCTGGGCGAGAGCATGGGCGGTGCTGTTGCCATGCGCGCCATGACATTGCCCTCGCCACCCGATGTCGATGGCCTTGTTCTCTCCGCGCCAGCGGTATGGGGCTGGCAGCAGCTCAACGAGATCTATGCCGCAACTCTCTGGAGTGCCGCTCATCTGGTGCCGTGGGTAAGGCTCACCGGGCGCGGTCTTGATATCTGGCCCTCGGACAATATCGAAATGCTGCGCGCGCTGGGCCGAGATCCGCTCGTTATCAAGGAAACCCGTATCGGCACGATCTACGGTCTCGTCGGCCTGATGGATAGCGCTTATGAAGCGGCATCGAAAATCCGCAAGCCCGTGCTGCTGCTCTATGGCGCAAAAGACGAGATCGTGCCGGCGCCCGCCATTGCAGACACGCTCGAAAAATTCAAAAGGGCAAAGGCGAACGTCACGGTTGTCTGCTATCCCGGCGGCTACCACATGCTTCTGCGCGATCTTGAACGCAAAACCGTGTGGCGCGATGTCGCGGCATGGATAGGAGGTGGCGGACATCCGCTGCCTTCCCGCGATGAAAGCGGTCTGCGTCATTGTGGCCTTCTTGATGAGGGAGGATGAAGGCATAAATTTCCGATTGGGCGTCAACGCCTCTCGATTTTGGAACTGCTTTGACTCGAAAGGAAAAGAAGATGACCAATCAAGTCGTGAAAAGTGAAGACCGCAAGGGAACGTCTCTTTTCTCGCACGATCCCTTCTCTGCCTTCCGCGAGGAAATGAACAGTCTGATCGATCGTGTTTTCGGGCGGAGCGGAGGCTTCTTCGATACGCCTTCTGCCACCCCGTTCAGCGTTGGACAAATCACGCCGAGCGTCGATCTCCATGAGACGGACAAGGCTTACTCCCTGACGGCGGAGCTTCCAGGGCTCGACGAGAAGGATGTCGAGTTGATTGTCCGTGACGGCCTTCTGACGCTGAAAGGCGAGAAGCGCTATGAGAAAAAGGACGAGAAGGACGAAGCCCGGGTGGTCGAACGGCACTATGGCAGCTTCCAGCGCATCTTCACGCTGCCATCGGATGTGGACGACGCGGAAATCGAAGCGAAATTCGACAAGGGCGTGTTGACGGTCACGATGCCGAAGAAGCCGGGCGCAAAGCCGGCGGGCCGCCGTATTGCGATTGGCAAAGGCTGACGACGTCAGGCTTTCCGGGAGAGCGTCTTGCTGGTTTCTCCGTTCTCTGCGGCGGGGACTGCCTCGCCAGCAGGCGCTTCTTCCTCGCCGAAGCGGATATTGAGTTCCCGTTCGAGGTCGGCGAAGAGTTCGGGAACATGGTCGAGGTGCTGCTTTTCCGTCTTGAGGATCGAGCGGAAAAGCCTCGCCTTCAACTGCACCAGGTCGATGCCCGACTTCTTGATTGCTACGGGTGCGCTGCTTGTCACGATATCGACAAGCCGCTCTGCCGCGTGCAACCGGCCCCACAAGTAATCGTTTTCCCGCGCTCGGCGGCTGAAAAAGGCCGCGAAATATCCAAGGTCACGACCCATCAGCGTCGCGGGCGCGCCGCCCTCGCGGATCGAGCGCGCATCCTCCGGGCTGATCCGGTCCACTTGCACCGTGTCGACATCGTCGAGATCCTGCCACTTGTTGAGCGGTAGTGTCAGCACATCGAAAAAGGGAAAGCCGACATAGGCCTGCACAAGTTCGGCACGAATGCCGAAGGGGAGGGTCGTTGCTGCCATTTCCGCAAAATGCGCGTCAGCGTCCCTGTCGAGACCGACAAGGTCGAGCACCGGCGCCACGTGGATTGTGAAAGCGTCGATCTCGTGCGGCTCGGCAACACCATCATCGTAGATCGACTTGCAGATGCGTCGAATTTCATCGGTTCTGAGCCGCGATGCCGTCTCCGACTGCATGCGGTCGAGGATGCGGTAGAGGCTGGCCTTGAATTCATCCAGTGCGTCGGAATGCAGGCTGCCTTCGTCGTTTGTTTCAATATCCTGGTAGAGTTCGTTGAGCCTGCGGATCACGAAGCGCAAGCGCCGCACCCGGAAACTGACGTCGAATTCGCGCAGGAAGCGCACCCAGGCATCTTCCTTGCTCGGTTCCGCATTGCCGCCAGCACCCGCCAGCCACTGCACCGGGAAGATGCGTGTATCCTTGGCCCAGCTTTCCACTGCGCGCGACAGCGCAAGCTTGTCGCTTGGATGGTTCACGGCCTCGCTGAGATCGGCAATGATATTCGTGATCTGGTCGAGTACCGATGCGACCTTGAGCTGGATATAGGCGTCATATGCATATCCCGCTTCCACGGCCGCCTGTGCGTTTGCATTGTTCCGGAGCTTGGCGAGTTCTTCCGCCCCGGGAAGAACCTCTCCGTTCCCGTTAAAAAGCTCGGTGATGCGTGTGCGCACATGGGGCCGCGTCGCCGCGACGATCTGGCGGTAGCGCCGGACACGTTCCGAGAAATCGTGCAGCGCTTCCAGTTCGTCGCGCACCGGCTGGTTGCGCGGAATGTCGGAAAGCGCGCCGCGTATCGCCTGGAAGAAGCCGGGTGCCGCGCCGCCGGCTTCCGCGCGCCCGCCTTTCGGGTCCGGGTCGATATAGATCATGCGGCGGTCGACCTCGCGGTAGGCGGGCCGTCCGCGAATGGCGCTGATCGCTTCGCCGAAAGGCTTGTTGTTGAGCACGCTGCCATCGATGAAGGAAGCCTTCACCGGGTCTGATCCCGCGGCAATGAGTGGCTTGAAATTGCTGCGCAGGAATTCGTCGCGCGTCGGCCAGGCGACATTTCGTTCCTTGAGCAGGGCGTCGATCTCGCCGATCCGCGCAGGAGGAAAGGCGCCGGGAAAGCATGATGTCGCCCGCGCCGCGAAAACGAGTCCAGGCACATGAGCCGTGTCGAAATCGCTCAGCATTGCTCCGCCCGACTGCTGGAAATAACTGAACTTCAGCGTATGGCGATGCTCGCGTTCGCGGATCGAAACCGGATCGTGCAGCGGAATGTTCTGGCTGTAGCCGTGAAAATCCGTCACCGAGACGATCAGGTCGAGCCGGTGTCCCGTCGGCAGCAGCGAGGCGTTGGCCGGGTTGGGTTCGCCCATCGCAAGGCAGGCATCAAGCAGCATACCGCTCATGATTTCGCCCGAGAAGGGCGGCTCGAACCAGCGCGAGCGCGTGAAGAGTTGCAGCTTTTGCCGCATCTCCATGTCCGGCGCATATTTTGCGAGCCACTTTTCCGTGATGCCCCAGAAGAGAGGCTTCATGAACAGTTTGTCCCAGCGTCCGGCGAGATGATGCTCGTCCATCAGTGCCACGATGTCCGCCTGTTCAAGCCACATCTTGCGAAGCGGGTCCATCGGCAAGTCGTGGGCAAGCGCACGAGCGAGCAGTACACCGCTGATGCCGCCTGCCGAAGCACCGGCAATGGTGTCGACGAACACGCGCAGTTCCAGTGTCTCGCCGATTGCCTGTATCAGTTCGAAATAGATTTCCTCGGTATCCGTCTCGCGCCCGTCATGTTCGAGATCGCTATAGGTCGCGGAGGTACGATGAGAGCGTGCGAGGTCGTGATGATAGACGCGCGAGGCCCGTATCAGCTTGAGGATTTCCTTGGTCACGCCATGCATGTAGACGGCGAGCGAAACGCCGCCGTAGCAGACAAGCGCAATCCTGAGTTCCTTTTCCTTCATGCCCCCGGCCTTGGCATTGGCTAGCTTCGGGTGCCCTCCCGGGCCGTCCGACTCGGCGGCCAGTCTAGGAGAGGAGCCCCTCACGACCAATTAACGATACTGCGACAGCTTGCATCATTCTTATTTACGCGACAAATACGTAAATAAAAGGCCCGCCGAAAGCGCTCTGCGGCTCGCGCCGCGATTGAGGAATAGCTCATGCTGGACCCCGTCCTGACCCACGCCCTTCTCGCGCTCGCCTCAGGCGCGCTGATCGGCCTTTCGCTCGGGCTCATAGGCGGCGGCGGATCCATCCTTGCCGTTCCCCTCCTTCTATACGTTATAGGAGTCGCTTCGCCTCATGTGGCGATAGGCACAGGCGCGCTGGCGGTTGCGGCCAATGCTGCCCTCAGCCTCGCCATGCATGCGCGCGCCCGTACGGTGAAATGGCCCTGTGCCCTCGTTTTCGCAGGCTCGGGCGTTGCCGGGGCGGCGCTCGGCGCGCAGTTCGGCAAGGCTGTCGGCGGAGAGATATTGCTCGCGCTTTTCGGTCTGGTCATGATCCTCGTCGGCGTGGCCATGTTCTTCCGGCGCAAGGAGGGCGGCGACCCGGATGTCCGGCTCGATCGCGCCACGGCGCCTCGTCTCCTGCCGCCGCTCGCAAGCACGGGCTTCATGGTCGGCGGTCTTTCGGGGTTTTTCGGCATAGGCGGCGGCTTCCTCATCGTGCCGGGCCTCGTCACCGCGACGGCCATGCCGCTTCTGAACGCAATTGGGTCCTCGCTCGTCTCTGTCACGGTTTTCGGCCTGACCACTGCCACGAGCTACGCCATCTCGGACCTTGTCGACTGGCCGACGGCTAGCCTCATGGTCCTGGGCGGCCTTGGCGGGTCTTTCGCCGGTCTCCGGCTGGCGCACCACCTTTCCGGCTCGCGTCAGGCGCTATCGGTGGTTTTTGCTGCTGTCGTCATCACGACCGGGCTCTATATCGTCGGCACGGGCATGGACGCGTTGACCGCCCTCATTTGAAGGGCACCGGCAATTTCATCATGTGGGGAAAGATGGTGGACGGTACTGGATTCGAACCAGTGACCCCTGCGATGTGAACACAGTGCTCTACCAACTGAGCTAACCGTCCTTCACGACATGGCCGGGGCGCATGGGGCGCCGGCGCGACAATTATGTCGAGGGAGCCCGTCTATAGGCTTTGCGCCCGCGCCAAGTCAAGCCGTCGAAATGCATCCGTGTTGCGCTATGTTCGCTCATGGCGAAAAGATCGCGAGAATCGAGGGAGAGAGACGGCCCATGGCGGGAAATCCGGGACTGAGGAACATGATGACCCTGGCGCGGCTCGCTGTCCGGGGCCTGGGGCACCTTGTCAGCCCGCGTCCGCTTGGGCCGCAGGCTGGTGTCGCATTCGAGCACGCATTTTCCCGCCTTCTGGCCGCATCTTCGGTCGTGCCTCATATCCGTGTCGCGCGTTTTGTCTCGCTTGCCCCGGAGGATGACTGGCAGTCCCTCGATATCGATACCGTGCCCGGCGAAGAAGTAACGGTCTTTGCCGCAGGCGGTTTCTGGGCCTCCAGGGCGCTTGATCTCGGTTTCGGTGCGCGGATCGGCCTCTGGCTGCGGGCGGGCGGCGGTTCGATCCTGAAGACCCCCACCAACACCTCCACGGTGGCCGCGCCCGGCGGGGCGCTCGAAATTGTGGCCAAACCTCCCGGCGAATGGGCGGACGAGCACGGCGCCTTCGATCCCGAATATCCGCGCAGCGGCCTCACGGGCGAAATTTGCGCCTGCGTCATCGTCTGGAAAGAGGGGGCGGTCGCCGGTCTCGAGGCCATGGCGCGGGCAGGCGATTATGAAGGCCTTGTCGGCCGGGCGCGGGAGGAAGTGTTGAGCCCCGTCTTTGCGCCGCAGGGCTGGCGCTATCTCTGGCGGCTTGGCGATGGCCGCATCTTCCGCGATGCGAACAGCGCCGATGGCCACAGCATCTGCTGCCACACATCGGGCGATGTCGGCATCCTGCAATATCCGGTCGATGTTCCGCTGACGGAGAATACGCGTCTTCGCTGGCGCTGGAAGGTCGACAGGCTACCCTGCGATCTGCCTGAAGATATCCAGCCCACCCATGATTATCTTTCCATTGCGGTCGAATTCGATAACGGCCAGGACCTCACCTATATGTGGTCGTCATCGCTCCCCGAAGGCACGATCTTTCCCTGTCCGCTTCCCTTCTGGGACAAGGTGGAAACGCATTGGGTGTTGCGTTCGGACCGGGCGAATATCGGTAAATGGCTGTCGGAGGAACAGCCGGTCAGGGCCGATTATGCGAAAGCCGTCGGTGCGCCGCCCGCGCGCATCGTGAAGGTCTGGCTCATCGCCGTCAGTGTCTTCCAGCGCCGCGAGGGCATCTGCGAATATGCCGATATAGAGCTCGCGGATGGCGAGCGCGTTCTGACGATCGCCTAGGCGAAATATTTCGGCATGAGCTTCGCCAGCGCCGTCGGGAACTCGTTGAAATGGTCGATCACCGCTTCAGCGTCGAGTTCCGGCACCGGCACGCGTGTATAGCCGAAGCTCACGCAGATGCAGGGCAGGCCGGCATTCTTCGCGGCGTAAACATCCGTCTCGCTGTCGCCAACCATCACGGCGTCTTCCCGCTCGCCGCCGAGTTGGCGGATCGCTTCGAAAAGATGTTCCGGGTCAGGCTTCTTCACCGGCAGCGTGTCGCCGCCGATCACCACGGGAAAATAGTGGTCGATGCCGAGCATGGCGAGCAGTGCCCGCGAAAGGCCTTCCACCTTGTTCGTACAGACCGCCATCAGTGCGCCGCGTTCTTGGAGCATGTCGAGCTGGTCGCGCATGCCGGGCCAGAGCTTCGTATGGTCGGCGATGTGGCGCCCGTAATAATCGATGAATTCATCGAAGCTGAGGTCGAGCATCGTCTCGCTTGCCGGCTCGCCCGTCTCCTTGAAACCGCGTTCGAGCAGCAGCCGTGCCCCGCCGCCCACAAGGTGCCGCACACGGGTCTCGGGCACGCGCTCGCGTCCATGCATTTCGAGAATGACATTCAGCGTCTCGCAGAGATCCGCCGCGGTATCGGCGAGCGTTCCATCGAGATCGAAAAGGACAACAGGGCGCGACATGACATGCATCCGGGGGAGGAGGAAACCGGGGTCTCTCTCGCATGGGTCTCCCGCGCTTGCAAGCCCTGCGCGGTAAACCGGCATTTTCTGCTTCGCTCTGTGCGCGCCTTTCGTCATACTTTTCCCATGAAACTGCTCACGCGCTACCGGACGCGAATGGCCATGCCCGGCGAGGACGAGGAAGCGCTCGCCCGTCTCAAGGTCGTGTGCTGGCGTGAGGCTTATCCTGGTCTTCTCCCGCAACCGCTTCTCGACAAGCTGGATGCGCAGCGCGAGGAAACCGTCTGGAACGATGCGCTCGCGCGCGGTATTGCCTGGATGGCGGAGCAGGCGGGTGTCCCTGTCGGTTTCGGCCATATGGAAGGCGCGGAAGTCACCACGCTCTATATCCGCAAGGAAGATCACGGGCAGGGCGTCGGGGCGGCGCTCCTCACGCATCTTTTCGAAGAGATTTCCTGTCTCGGCCGCCGCGAGGCTTTCCTCTGGGTGCTGGAGAAGAATGTGAAGGCGCGCGGCTTTTACGAGCGCATGGGCGGGCGTCTCGTTGCGCGCCGTCCCGTCGGCTTCGCGCGCCACCCCGAGATCATGGAAGTGCGTTACGACTTCGTGCTGGACTGAGCTTTCAGTCCGCTGCCTTCAGCCCGCCCTCGCGCGCCCATTCGCCAAGCCCCGCCAGCGTTCGCTCGTAGCACGAAAGCGCGTTCTCGATGACATTCTCCTGCCAGGAGGCGCGGCGCGGCGCATAGTCCTCGCGAATTTCCTCGAAATAGCCAGGCGCTTCCGGCGCATCGAAACCGCCGATGAAGCGCAGCCAGCGCTCCAGCATCGGCACGCGCATGGCTTTCGCCGCATTGTTCTTGGCTTGCGCCGAACGGAATTCGATGGCCGCGCCGCCGAATTGTGCATGGGGGGAGAGCATGTCCTCGATCCCCCAGAACATCGTCCCGCGCCGCGTCGGCCGCTTGGATCCCCACATCGCATCGACCGTCTTCGGGTCGAGCGCGCTCCGGCCCCACCATCGTGCCGCGCGCTCGAAGCTCGGGCTGCCGGGTTGCGAATAGCACAGATAGATGAGTTCGCCATTGCCGGTCGGGCCGGAATGCCAGTCGATGAAGCCAACCTTGTGCGCATGGGCGAGGTCGCGCGTCACGATCTCGCGCATGACCAGGTTCGACCATTCGGGCGCCGTGCCGCCGAAGTGATAGCCATCGGGATGGGTGTATTGCCCGCGGCTGATCGCGTCTTCGAGCGCCCATTGGCCATGGCGTTCGACGAAGCGCGCGCCCGCGATCAGCATTTTCTGCACGTCGCCTTCCGCGAGAGAACTGGGACAGAGAATGCCGTGCAGCTCTTCATAGAGCGGATTGTCGGGATGCGGTTTCGTATGGTCGAGGAAATTGCGGTTGAGATCGACGTTGTTTTCCGTGCAGCGCAGTCCCCAGGCAAAGCCGAAGGGATTGACCGCGTGAACCATGAGCACGGCAACGCCCGGCGGCAGCGCGGCCGGCCCGCCTTGGTTGATCCATGCGGTCATCGCCGCCGAGCC
>CXWF01051748.1_pt1 | contig 25495 bp, 20 predicted proteins | sample 468421 | NCBI WGS metagenome assembly CXWF01 (sample SAMEA2620812, study PRJEB7988) | marine metagenome | biome: marine biome (ENVO:00000447); feature: surface water layer (ENVO:00002042); material: "saline water (ENVO:00002010), including plankton (ENVO:xxxxxxxx)" | depth 5 m
GTTTCCGTTCCAAACAAGTGCCTCAACCCCGGCACATCGCGCAGACTGCTCTGCCCCGCCTCCCCATCCTTGACGACGGAGGAGGAAAGCTTGCCGATCAGCACTGCCGCGCCGAAGGGAAACGTGCCGTTGATATCAAAAATGAGCTTGTCGGTGTTGAGGGAACGGAAGTTGCTCGCGGTCGTGTTCTCCGTATTGAGAATGGAAAACTCCACACCCGCCGTCATGGTTACGGCGGAAGCGGTAAGAATTTGCGGCTCTATCGACATCTTGACGCCGATTTCCTTCTCGAATTCACCGCTGGAGCCATCGCCCGCCGCGACGACATAGACCTCAGTGCCATCGAAAATCTCCGACTTCTCGCCGAGACGCGCAACGATGGAGGGTGAAGCGTCGATGGTGACAAAGCTTTTCCGGTCGCTTGCGATACTCAGCGCATAAGTCACTTCGGGAATGTCGATGGTGGCAGAGCTCGACACATTCCATGTCGAGTTGTTGCTGCCCGACGGGTTGGTATAGGTGAAATCGAGAAGTTGCGCGCCGAACTGAATCTGCAGGGCGGACAGCAGATCGATTCCGGTTGTCGAAGCGGCTTCTCCATTGCGGCGGATAATATAGGCGTCGACGATGACATTCTGCTGTTCGCACTTCTTGCCGAGACGCTCTGCTTCCTCTTTCGAGGCCGGGCGCTCGTCTCCTTCTTCGTCGATAAAGCTGAAGTCGAGGTTCAGCCCGCTCAAATTATAGCCATCGCTGTCGTCATCATCATCGTCGTCATCGTCATCATCGTCTCTCTTCGCCAGCACGCGGCAAACAAACTCATCATCGTGATCGATCACCTCATCGAGCGGCGGCACCACGATGCGGGGCGCGCGTGCATCCGCCGGGGCATCATAGGCAGCCTTCATATAGAGCGTGACCGTGTCCCGGCTTTTCACACGAGCGTCAAGCGCGCGCCGATGCAGGCTGAAGGCCAGCTGTTCGTAATTGCCGCGCAAGGCGGCAAGCGCTGCTGCATTCCAGAGCGCCTCATTGTCGGTAATGGATGCCGCCTCAACGAATGCGTTCATGGATTGCTCGAAATTGCCGAGCATGTCGTGCACGACACCTGCATAGAACCAAGCAGGCCAGTAATCCCGCGAGAGGCGGGCAGCCGTTTCAAAACCGACTCTCGCCTGATGCAGGTCAAAATCGGTACGCCCGCTCACATGAAGGAGTCGCAACGCCTTGCGAAAATGATTTTCGTAGGATCGGGGTGCGGCCGCCAGATCCGGCGCGGTGACGGGGTCGGGAAGGATGAGCGCTTCCTTGACCTTGTCCCCCGGCGCCCCCGACACGCAGGCCGAAAGCGCAAACGCGAGAAACAATCCCGGCAAGCAGCCATATAGAAACGACTTGAACTTCATTCCCCGCCCCGAAACATGTTCCGGCCTCCCCTAGAATCCCCCCCGGGAGGCCGGAATGATATCAGTAATTACCGGAAGCTCTACCGGTCTTCAATGCAGACCGCTTGCATATACTTCTTGTCGTCGGCGGCCTTGGTGAAGAGCAGGAAGCCTTTGTAATGCTTGCTGTCCGTTTCGGCCTTGTAGGTTGCCGTGTATGTATCCGGCATCTTCACGCCGCTCGGCGTATAGGCCGCTGGCTGCTTTTCGAAGTTGAACGGCTTGATCTTCTTGTAGCTGTCATTGTTGCAATAGACGCCGCCCCAGCGAATGGTGCTCGCATTGCCGTCATAGACGGCAAGCAGGCACCTGCCGTCGCGCGGACGAAAGCGGATTGTCGCGTCATTGTCGCCCTGCACCTTGTTATCGCTGTCGACATAGACCTTCAGATATTTTTCCTTCACCGAAGAGCTTTCGTTATGTTTGGTGTAGGTGTCGACGCAGTTGATGTTCTGCCCTTCGCTCGCCTCAAGACTCGCCTTTGCATCCTTGTAGCAATTGCACTTGTATTTGGCCGCAGCCGCCGGCGTCGCCGCGAAGGCCCCCGCAACAAGAGCCGCGCCAAGAATCATATATCGCATTTTAACCTCCGGGGGTTTTGCGGGTTTACGGCAGGCGCACAAGCCGCGCCGCCCTGTCAATTAATTGGCATATAACGTGCCACATTTAAACCCCTCAGACATATATTCCGGCGGACGGCCTTGCCCGCGACAGAAAATGGTCCTGAAAAGGCACATGACGGTCTGCTTGACGCAGAACTTAACGTCATTAATCATGCCAAAAGTTTCAAAGGGACAGGGGCGTAGCTTGAAAAAGTGGCAGATTTACTCGCTGGCGGCAGCCGTCATCGTCACGGCGCTGGCGGGCTCGGCCTATACGTTCCGCAAGGATATCGTTCTCTATGCGGTGGCGACACGTGCGCGCGACGCAACAAAGGTGGCGCCCAACCGCGAAATCATCTGGGAGAAGGGGCCCGAAGTGGCGAGCGTTCCGGCAGAGAAGCGCCCGCCCAATATCGTCGTCATCCTCGCCGACGATCTCGGCTTCAACGATATCAGCTATTTCGGCGGCGGCCTCATCGAGACACCAAATATCGACACGCTTGCACGAGAGGGCGCGAATTTCTCTCATGCCTATGCCGGCACGGCGGCCTGCGCACCATCGCGCGCCATGCTCATGACCGGACGCTACGGCACACGCACCGGCTTCGAATTCACGCCGACGCCGCCTGGCATGACGAAGATCGTCGACATGTTCTACAATGACGGCACACGTCTGCATGAAATGATCTTCGACGAGACGGCGGCAGAAAATGCTCCGCCGTTCAAGGAACAGGGCTTGCCCGGATCGGAGATCACGCTGGCCGAAGCGTTGAAGCCGCAGGGCTATCACACAATGCATATCGGGAAATGGCATCTCGGAAATTCACCCGAGTTCCTTCCCAATGCACAGGGCTTCGACGAAAGCGTGATGCTGGAGAGCGGACTCTTCCTGCCGGAAGACAGCCCCGATGTCGTGAATGCCAAACTGCCATTCGATCCGTTCGACCAGTTTTTCTGGGCACGGATGCAATATGCGACATCTTACAATGGCGGCGAGTGGTTCGAGCCGAAGGGCTATCTCACCGATTTCTATACGGATGAAGCGGTGAAGGCGATCGAGGCAAACAGGAACCGTCCCTTCTTCCTCTACCTCGCCCATTGGGCCGTACATACGCCGCTACAAGCCTCGAAAGCCGACTATGACGCGCTTTCACATATCGAGAACCACCGCGAACGCGTCTATGCGGCGATGATCCGCGCACTCGACCGCAGCGTTGGCCGCGTGATGGAGGCGCTGAAGGAGAATGGCCTGGACGACAACACCATCGTCATCTTCTCAAGCGACAATGGCGCGCCGGGCTATATTGGTATTCCTGACGTGAACAAGCCCTATCGCGGCTGGAAGCTCACCTATTTCGAAGGCGGCATTCGTGTGCCTTTCTTCGTGCGCTGGCCGGGCCGGATCAAAGCCGGCACGGAGCGGGACATGCCGGTCGCCCATCTCGACATCTTTCCGACGCTGGTCGCCGCCGCCGGTGCGCCGCTGCCGGCCGGCCGCGTGATCGACGGCATCGACATTCTGCCTTATGCGACAGGCGTCGCGCACAGGCCCGCCCCTGAACGTCCGATCTTCTGGCGCGATGGCCATTATCATGCCGTGCGCATGAACGGCTGGAAGCTTCAGTACCTCGCACGCCCGGACAAGGTCTGGCTCTTCAACCTGAACGAAGACCCGACCGAACAGCACAATGTCGCGGACAAGTACCCGGAGAAGGTGGCGGAACTGAAAGCGCTGATCGAAGCGCATGACGCAACGCAGCGTGAGCCGCTTTTTCCGGCTGTCGCGGAAATGCCGGTCACGATCGACAAGACGCTTGAGGAAGAAGCGACGCCGGAAGACGAATATATCTACTGGCCGGGCTGACGAGGCCAAGCGGCGACACTGCCCGCCACGGCCAGGACGCGCCAGGGATGCGAGATAGATGGAACTCATTCTGCATATTGGCGACGGCCCGCTCACCTCTCCGGGCGTGTCCAGATCCAGCTTCCACCAATCAGTGCCGCCACGACCGGCGCCAGCGACCAGGGCAGAGGCGCGAACAGGAGCGAAATGGCAATGCTGATCGCGAAAGCAGCAAGTGCTGCCTGTTTGCCCTTCCGCGAAATCGCCCCTCGTTCCCGCCACAGCCGGATGTGAACGCCGAATTTCGGATGGTCGAGAAGCCGCTGCTCCAGCGCCTCGTTGCTGCGCGCAAAACAGAACGCAGCAAGAATGAGAAACGGCACCGTCGGCAGGAGCGGCAGAACCGCACCGATCCCGCCCAGCCCGAGCGCGATAAATCCGGCAATCAGATAAACTATCCTAGGCAACGGAAACTCCGCATGGCGGCTGTCCGCACGGAGAAACGGTACACCCGTTCGAACTCTTTTTCATGGAGAAGGAACCCATTCCCGGGGGAATGGTGCGCCCGGAACGATTCGAACGTCCGACCCTCAGATTCGTAGTCTGATGCTCTATCCAGCTGAGCTACGGGCGCATGCACATCGCGGAACCCCAAGGGGGCAGGCGGATATTTCCACCATCTCGTCGAAGGCGGGCCACTCTTAAAGCCTTGAAGGCTCAAAGGCAAGGGGGCGCAGAGGCCAAATCGGGGGCCCCTGCCCCAAAAAATCCGCCGGAAGCCGCGAGACTTGTCCACCTTCCTCACCTTTCAGGATCACCGAGCCTCAAATTTTGTGACGATCCCTGTAGGACATGGCGGCACCCAGCGTCCCGGCCTCATAGACGGCACGAGCGACAGCACGGGCAACGCAATCCGCCGCCATTGCGCCGAGCGCCGAAAGCGGGCCGTGCCGCGCCTCGTGGCCGAGCTCATAAGCGCCCGTAGCCAGAACGAAGATCGTGTCCCCGTCGACCGGAGCATGAACAGGGCGGATGGCGCGCGCAAGCCCGTCCTGCGCCATGATGGCGATACGACGGGCATCGGCGGGTGTGAGGTCCGCATTGGTCGCGACGACGCCGATGGTGGTGTTGCCGCCTGGGGAAGCGTCGGCCTTGGAGCCCGCCAGAGGATCGAGAGCGGCAAATCCGCCCGGCTCGGGTATGCCACGGCCGCCGAACTCGCCATCCATCTCGAAGGGTGCCGCCCAGAAGCGGTCCGTGCCGGGCGCGACCACGGCGCCGAAGGGATTGGCGGCAATGAGTGCGCCGACGGCAAGGCCGCTTTCCGTCACCGCGGAGGCAGAGCCGAGCCCGCCCTTGTATTTTCCCGCAATGGCGCCGAGCCCCGCGCCCGCATTGCCAAGCGCAAAATCGGCGGCTGCCGCCTCGCACGCCGCCTTGCCCAATGCACGATAGGGCGGCTCCTCACCCCATTGCTTGTTTCCGCCATTGGCGAGGTCGAAAAGGATCGCGGCAGGCACGATGGGGGAGACGAGCGGGCTGGAGCCGGCCCGGTAGCCCCTTCCCCGCGCGCCAAGCCAGGCGGCGGCGCCGGAGGCGGCATCGAGCCCCCAGGAAGACCCGCCCGAAAGAACGATCGCATCCACCGCATCGACCAGACAGGACGGGTCCAGCAGATCGGTTTCGCGCGTACCGGGCCCGCCGCCGCGCACATCGCCACCCGCGACCGCGCGCGCTTCGGGCAGGACCACCGTAACGCCGGTTCGCGCTGCCTCGTCCGCAGCATTGCCGACAAGAATGCCTCCTACATCGCCAATGTGATTGCGGGGGCCTTTGCGAATAACGCCGAAGTGCATATCTGAAGCCTCTCGTATCGCGGGACGGGGCTGCTAGGATACGGATCAGCCCGGTTGGGGCACACCATAGCAAATCCGCAGGCGCCACTGCCCGCGCGACCTGAAATAAGGCGGGAGATTGTTTTCCATGAAGATGACGCGAATTCTGCCGGCGCTGGCCATCGTCGCAGCCGCGCTGCTGCTCATCCTTGGAATTACCGCCTCCTGGTGGCGGAGCGATACGCCAGAACCCGCCCCCTTCATGATCGCAGCGGCGAACCCCTATGCAACCGAAGCGGGCGCCAAGATCCTGCGGGCGGGGGGCAGTGCCGTGGACGCGGCGATTGCCATACAGGCCGTTCTCTCGCTGGTCGAGCCCGAATCTTCGGGCCTTGCGGGCGGTGCCTTCATGATGCATTTCGACCCTTTGAGCGGCGCCATCGAAGCCTATGACGGCCGGGAGACGGCGCCGATGGGCGCGACAGCGGAGCTCTTCCTCGACGAAGAAGGCAACCCGCTGCCCTTTCTCGAAGCGATGATCGGCGGAAGCTCTGTCGGTACGCCGGGCGTCGTGAAGATGCTTTGGCTCGCACATGAAGATCACGGGAAGCTTCAATGGGCCGAACTCTTCAAGCCCGCGATCAAGCTGGCGGAAGAAGGGTTTGCCGTGCCGCCCAAGCTCGCGGAAGCCATTGCTCGCGATCCGGTGCTGATGAACATGCCGGTGGCGCAGGATTATTTCTACCGGCTCGACGTGAACGGGGAACGCATCCCCGCTCAAAAAGGCGATGTGCTGAAGAACCCGGCCTATGCGGCAACGCTGAAGAGGATCGCAAGCGAAGGCGAAAAGGGGTTTTATGAAGGGCCGGTGGCGCAGGCCATCGTGGACGCGGTGCAGAATGCGCCTGCGCGGCCGGGCACACTGTCACTTGAGGATTTCGCCGCCTACGAAGCCAAGAAGCGCGAACCTGTTTGCGCGCCCTATCGCGAATATCGCATCTGCTCCATGCCGCCACCGACTTCGGGCGGGCTAACCGCGCTTCAGATCCTCGGCATCCTGCAGAATTACGACCTGAAGGGCATGGGCCCAATGACGCTGACCGCCGTGCACTTCATCGCGGAAGCGGAGAAGCTCGCTTATGCGGATCGCGACAAATATATCGGCGACCCGGATTTCGTCGATGTTCCGGTCGAGGCGATGCTCGATCCCGCCTATCTCGAGGCGCGCGCGAACCGGATCGATGCCAGCTTTTCGATGAAGAAGGCAGAGGCGGGCGAGCCCGTGGACCGCCGCGCCATGAACCGGGGGTTGAACCAGCCGATCGACAAGCCCTCGACCAGCCATTTCAGCATTCTCGACAGCGAAGGTAATGTTGTCTCCATGACCACATCGGTCGAAGGGCCGTTCGGCTCTCACCTGATGGCGGGCGGCATGATGCTCAATAACCAGCTCACCGATTTTTCCTTCATGCCGGAGGAAGACGGAAAGCCGGTCGCAAATGCCGTGGCGCCGGGCAAGCGTCCGCGCTCGTCCATGACGCCGGTCATCGTTCTCACCAAGGATGGTGATTTTCATGCTGCCATCGGATCACCCGGCGGCAGCCGCATCATCGGCTATGTGACGCAGACCCTGATCGCACTGATCGACTGGGACATGGACATGAGAGCTGCCATTAGCCTGCCGCGCTTCATCGACCGGAACGGGCCGCTCGAAATCGAGGCCGGGACGGTACTCGAACAAATGACGGCGGACCTTGAATCGCTCGGCCATGAAGTGAAAGCCGTTCCGCTGATGAGCGGGCTGCACGGCATTCTCGTCACGCCGGAGGGGCTCGATGGTGGTGCCGATCCGCGCCGTGACGGCAATGTGGTGACGGGCCAACCCTAGAGGCGGAGGCGTCACGCATCCCTTGCCGCACGGGCGAGACCGAGCAGCGCCGCATCCTTGCGGCAGATGACATGGACGGGAATGCGCGAAAGCCATGCGCTGAAACGGCCCTTCGCCTCGAAGCGAGCGCGGAAAATTTCCTCGCTGAAGAGGCCCGGTCCACCCGCGAGCCAGCTCGGCACGATGCCGCCGCCGATATAGATGCCGCCGCGAGCGCCGATGGTGAGGGCGAGATCGCCCGCGACCGCGCCGAGCCAGCCGCAGAAAAGCTGCACCGTTTCCGATGCGATATCGCAGGTGCCGCGCCTTGCCCGCTCGGCAATATCCGGCGGCGTGAGCGCGGGATCGGCCTCCTTGCCGGAAAGGGCGGCAAGCGCCCCGTAAAGCGTGACGAGCCCCGGACCAGACAGCACGCGCTCCACCGAGACGTGGCCGTAGCGCGCCCGCAGCCAGGCAATGACCGCCGCTTCCCGGTCATTCCCGGCGGCGAGATCGACATGACCGCCCTCGCCCGGCACCACTACCTCCTCGCCTGCACCGAAAACGAGCGATGCGACACCGAGCCCCGTACCGGCGCCAAGTATGCCGACCGGCTCGCCTGCGAGCGCTTCGCGCGCGGGACCGACAGGTGAAAGATCCGATGCTTCCAGACCTGGAATTGACAAGGCGAGCGCGGCGAAGTCGTTCATCAAGCGCGGTCTTTCAACGCCCGCCACGCGCGCCAGAGCTTCCGCCGTGACATTCCAGCGGCTGTTCGTCATGGAAATATACGCCGCATTGCCCTTCCCCTCGACCGGGCCGGCAGCGCACACCGCCGCGCCCGCGAGCGTGGGGCGCCCCGCATTATCAAGAAAATGCGCCAGCGCCGTTTCAAGGCCGGGATAATCCGCTGTCCGATAGATGGTGGGCGAGGCAACATCGATGCCCCCGGCCTTCACTCGCGCCAGCGAAAAACGCGCATTGGTGCCGCCTATATCGGCAACGAGGAGAGAATTATCCGTCCTGCCCATATCGGCCGTCATTTGCCTCCCTGACGATCCGGGCCCGGCACATTCGCCAGTTCGGTCAGAAAATCATCGCGCCAATGTGCGACATCCTCCTTTAGCAAACGATCCATCAGGGCCTCGAAACGCTCACGACGTTCCTGCAGGCTCATGTAACGCGCAATCTGGAGTGCGTCCGCCACTCCCTTTATGTCATAGGGGTTCACGATGATCGCCTCCGGCATCTGGTAGGAGGCGCCCGCGAAGCGCGAAAGAACAAGAACCCCGGGATCTTCAGGGTCCTGTGCGGCCATATACTCCTTGGCGACGAGGTTCATGCCGTCGCGGAGCGGCGTCACCAGGCCGATCTTGCTCGCGCGATACAGACCGGAAAGCGAGCGCCGCGCCATGGGACGGTTCAGATAGCGCAGCGGCGTCCAGTCAAACTCGCCATAGCTGCCGTTGATGTGACCGGAAAGCCCATCGAGCTCCTCGCGCATCTCACGATATTCCTGCACATCGCCTCGCGACGTGGCGGCGATCTGGAGATAGGAGACTTCGCGGCGCGTCTCGGGATAGTCCTGCAGCAGCCGCTCATAGGCGTGAAAACGTTCAGCGATGCCCTTGGTGTAATCGAGGCGGTCGACACCGACGATCTGTGTACGGCCATTCAGCGATATCGTCGCCTTTTCATATTGCTTCTTCGCATCCTTGTCGGTCGCGGCCATGCGCGCGAAGCCTTCCGTATCAATGCCGATGGGGAAGGCGCGCACCGTCACCGTGCGGCCGAAACAGTGAAGCTTGTCGCCCTCCACGCGGCCATGTGCCTCGCGCACTACGTAGTCGCGGAAGCGCTCGCAATCGCGCTCCGTCTGAAAGCCGAGAACGTCATAGGCAAAAAGGCCGCGCACCATTGCGTCATGATGCGGCAGTGCCGAGAGCACTTCGCGCGCCGGGAAGGGAATGTGCAGGAAAAAGCCGATCGACTGCTTGGCGCCCATGTGGCGCAGCTCGTTGCCGAATGCGAGGAAGTGATAATCGTGAACCCAGATCGTATCGTCCGCCTTCAGTAGTGGGTGAAGCACACGCGCGAACTTTGCGTTGACGCGCCTGTAACCCTCGTAATAGCGGCGGTCGAAGGCCGTGAGATCGATGCGGTAATGGAAGAGCGGCCAGAGACAGCGGTTTGCGAAACCGTTGTAGTATTCCTCATGCTCCTCGGCGCTGAGATCGACGGTCGCAAGCGAGAGATTGCCGGCGCTCTCGATCTTCGCCTGATCCTGGCCATGTTCGTCAACCTTGCCGCTCCAGCCATACCAGAGCCCGCCACGCGCCTTCAGTGCATCGACCAGAGCAACCGCCAGCCCACCAGCTCGCGCGGCATCCTTCACCGGGCCGACACGATTGGAAACGACAACGAGACGGCTCATATCTGCTCTTCCCACTTCCGGCTCAGGCGCGTCGCGGCATTGATGATACCAACAAGCGAATAGGTCTGGGGAAAATTCCCCCACAACTCGCCGGTTGCCGGGTCCGTATCCTCTGAGAGCAAACCAAGGCTGTTGCGGCAAGCGAGGATCGATTCGAATATTTCACGTGCTTCATCGGTTCGCCCCACCCGCGCAAGGGCGTCGATATACCAGAACGTGCAAATGTTGAATGCGTTCCGGGGCACTCCGAAGTCGTCCGCCGTCGCATAACGGAACATGTGGTTCCCGCGACGAAGCACCTTTTCAACAGCCGCTAGCGTTGCCTGAAAGCGCGGATCGGAGGGCTTCAGGAAATTCACCTCCGTCATCAACAGGAGGCCGGCATCGAGACCTTCGCCGTCGAAGCTGTCGGCGAAAGCGTCCAGATCTTCGTTCCATGCGCGTGTGCAGATCGTCTGGTGGACTTCGTCGGCGAGCTTGCGCCAGTGCCGCGCGCGTTCCTGCAGGCCGAGATGTTCGGCGATACGGGCAAGCCTGTCGCATGCCGCCCAACACATCAGGCTCGACGAGGTGTGGACATGCGCGCGTGTCCGCAGCTCCCACATGCCGGCGTCGGGCTGATCGTGCATGGCATAGGCCCGCTCGCCTACTTTTTCGTAGCGTTCGAAATCCGCCTTCGTCATCTGCTTCATCAGACGCTCATCGAAGAAGGACTGCGAGGCAGCCAGGATCACATTGCCGTAAACATCGTGCTGGAAATGTTCATAGGCCTGATTGCCGCGACGCACCGGCCCCATGCCTCTGTATCCCCTCAGCGTATCGACAAGCGATTCCGTCAGATCGGTTTCGAGGCCGATGCCGTAGACCGGCTGCAAATGGCCGTCTTTTGCATTACCGACGATATTGCCGAGATAACGGAGATAGTTCTCCATCGTCTCCACTTCGGCGAGTGAATTGAGCGCGCGAATAACAAAGAAGGCATCGCGCAGCCAGCAGAAGCGATAATCCCAGTTGCGCTCGGTATTCGCGGCCTCGGGAATACTTGTCGTGAGGGCAGCGACGATCGCGCCCGTCTCCTCGTAGCAGCAGAGCTTGAGTGTGATCGCGGCACGGATCACCGCCTGCTGCCATTCAAGCGGCAGGGCGAGGCGGCGGACCCATCTGCGCCAGTAATCGTCCGTGCGCTCCTCGAAGCGGCGCGCCGTATCCTCGATGCCGTCACTCAAGGTTTCGTCGGGGCCGAGAATGAAGCTCACGGGGCCGGTGAGATTGAAGACGGTTTCGTCGAGCAGATATGTGATGGGTGCATTGGTGGTCAGACGGAGCGCGAGACCGCTATGCAGGTAGCGAACATGATTGCTGCCGCGTGTGATGATGGGCTTCTCGGCGCCGTAATTGAAGCCGGGACGGACACGAATGCGGATGCGCGGTGTACCTTCCAGGGGGCGCACCCGGCGCACCAGCGTCATCGGCTGGAAGATGCGTTCGCGCTGCATGAAGCGCGGCGCGAAATCCGTGATTTCTATTGTGTTGCCGTCCTTGTCCGTCACTTCGGTAACGAGGACCGCTGAATTGTGGCGATAATACTGGCGCGATGTTGCGGCGTTTTCCAGCTCCACGCCCCAGTAGCCGCGCGCATCATCTTCATCTTCGGCGTTCTTGCCGTTCAGCAAGCTGTAGAAAACAGGGTCACCATCAAGCCGGGGCAGACAACACCAAACGATGCGAGCCCATTTGTCGATCAGCGCGCCATATGTGCCGTTTCCGACAATCCCGAGATCAAGCGACGACAAACTACCTCCTATACACAATTATCTCAGCCAGCACCGCGAAGCGACATGGCTGCATCTTTCAACCAGGCGACGAAACCCCCGACGGACGCAATGCGGTATGCCGCCGCAGATTCACCCTCGCCGATCTTGATCGTAACGCCTTTCAGCGCATTGACGACCCCAAAGCCGTCCTCATCGGTGCGATCATCGCCTGCAAACACGGGAACCCGGCCCGAAAAAGGCGGCAGCGACATGAGCTTTTCAATGGCATGCCCCTTGTTGACGTGGCCAGGCTTCACCTCAAGCACCATCTTGCCATCCATGAGCTGAAGCCCCGAGGTCGAGGCCAGCGCCTCCTGCATGGCCGCGCGGCATTCCTGCTCACGCTCCGGCGCACGCCTGTAGTGCAGCGCCAGCGCGCCGGGCTTCATTTCCACGATCAGGCGATCGTCACCATCGACCAGCGGCGCGAGCTTCGCCGCGATTTCATGTATTGCACCCGATTCATCGGGCAGATGCGGCACCATGCCCTGCCGCTCGCGCAACTCCAGCCCATGCACGCCCGCACCCGGCAGTTCGAGCCCGGTGTAGCGGTCGAGCTCGCCGAGTGTGCGGCCGGAGATAAGCGCCACGGCACCATCGAGGCTTTCCATGAGGCTCGCCAGAACCTCCGGGAGTTCGGGGTCGATGACCACAGCATCCGGCGTCGGTGCGAGTTCCGCCAGCGTTCCGTCGAAGTCGAGAAACAAGGCCCAGTTGCGTTGCGGCGCGGGCAGCGCGCGCGCGCCATCGTTCATATCGTTCATTCCATTATGCCGATTGTCCGGCAAGGCGTTCGGCCTGGCCGCAGTCGTGAGGGGTGTCCGCATCGTCGGGGATGCAGATGCGAAAGAGGGTACCCGAGGCATCGCTCCGCACAAGTTCAATATGCCCGCCATGCATACGAACGAGTTCGGCCGCGATGGCAAGCCCGAGCCCCGTTCCATCGGCGCGGCTGCTGCCGGAAAAGGCTTCGAACAGATGCTCGCGCGCCTTTGGCGGCAGGCCCGGGCCATTATCCGATATCTCGATATGGACATGATCGGCGGTGCGATGCGCGGCGAGACGGATTTCGCCGCCATGCCTGGCGCGCACGGCGCCCCCGGCATCTTCCGTCAGCGCCTGGGCGGCGTTGCGCGCCAGATTGAGCAGGATGCGGAAAAGCTGATCGGCATCCGCGTCCACGACAAGATCTGCCGGCACATCGTTCACCCAGCGAATGGGGTCCGTCTCGCTCCATGCTGCTTCGGCGACCTCTTCCGCAAGCTCCGCCAGCGCAACAGGGCGGCGTTGAGGCGTCCGCTCCTCCGCACGGCCAAAGCGCAGCGACTTCGTGCAAAGGTCGATCGCGCGGTCAATCGAGGCAAAGAGACGAGGCGCCAGGTGCTGCACCGCCGGATCGTCGATTGCGCCGATGCGGTCGGAAATGAGCTGCGCGCTTGCGAGAATGTTGCGCAGATCGTGATTGATCTTGCTCACCGCCGCACCCAGCGAGGCCAGATGCGCCTTCTGCGTCAGCGTTGCCCTGATTTCCTTCTGCATCAAGGCCAGTTCGCGCTCGGCCACGCCGATCTCGTCGGCGCGGGCGGAAGGCGCAATGACGCGGCGGGCATCTTCCGGGTTCACGCGGAAGCCGACCATGTTGCTCGTCAGACGGCGCATGGGACGAACGAGAACGAAATGCAAAACAAGATAGACAAGGCTGGCGGTGATAACGGAAATGACGAGAGAGAGCAGAAAGATATTCTTGCTGTATCGAAGCATCGCATGGCGAAGCGGGGTTTCATCAAACACGATCTCGATGGATTCGCCCGCGCCAAAGCGCGGCTCCCCCGTCACAAGAATGATGCGCCCGTCGCCCGTGAAGACCGTGTCGAACGCATCCATGATGAGTTCCACGGCCGTCGCGCTGCGCAGATCGAATCTCGTGTCGACCACCGGCGGCATGTCCTCGCTGAGGACGAGGCGGCGCGCGCCGCCACGATGAAGGGCCACGGCGTAAACTTGCGCGTTTTTCAGAAGCTCCTCGCGAAGCGCGGGCGACACCATGTTGTCGGGCCGCGCTTCAAGGGCGAGCGACGCGATCTGCGCGGCGGCAAGGCGCTGCTCCAGCCAGTTCAGGCGGAAATTCGCGACCGAGGGCACGAAAATCAGCACTTCAGCCAGCATCACGAAGAGGAGCGTCAGCACCAGCAGGCGGCGCGACAAGGAACCCCGCAGCGGCCCCATGGCGCGCGCAAGCCACCCGGCCTCCTGCCCGTCTCTGTGTGCCGTCGCCTTCATTCGCAAATTACGCCCCGTTGCGGCCGATCCGGCAATCCTAGCCGAACAGCGAGAGAAAGCGCACCAGCATCCTCGTTTTCGAGCTGTACAGAGCCGGGGTGTAATAGGCGCCTGCCGCACGCTTGCTGATCTCCGAAAGCGTCGGATAAGGCACGATGACGCTTGCCATTGCGCTCAGTTTCAGGGCATTCGACTTTGCCAGCACCCAGGGCAGGATCAGTTCGCCCGCATGAGGCCCCACGATGGTCGCGCCGAGTACGCGCGCATGGGAGTCGGTGATGACCTTTATCACCCCCTCCGTCTCGCGCTCCGCCTGGGCGCGATCGTTTTCCGCCATATGCCAGCGCAGTACGTTGATCTTGCTGTAGCGCTTGCGCGCCTCTTCCTCGGTTTCTCCAACATGGGCAAGCTCGGGGTCCGTATAGGTCACCCAGGGCACCGCATGATGGTCAGCGCGGGCTGGCACACGGAAGAGCGCGTTCCTGATGACGATGCCTGCGTGATAATTCGCGACATGGGTGAACTGCAACCCGCCAGTAACATCGCCGATGCCGAAGATGCGCTTGTTGGTCGTGCGCAGGCGCTCATCGAGTTTCAGCCCGCGCTCAGTATATTCGACGCCGGCCTTTTCGAGACCGAGGTCTTCGACGTTCGGGCGGCGGCCGGTCGCAACGAGAAGATGCGACCCCTCGATACGGCGCGTCTCCTGTCCGTGCACAATCTCGACCGCGATATTGTTTTCCGCGCCCGAGACGGAGAGAACCTTCGCGCCTTCCAGTATCTCAACGCCATCGCGGCGTAGCCGGTCGACGACGACGGCGGAGAGTTCAGGGTCTTCGCGCGACAATACGCGCGCCCCCTCGAGCACCGTCACGCGGGCGCCGAGGCGGCGGTGGGCCTGCGCCATCTCCATGCCGATAGGCCCACCGCCAATGACGATGAGGTGAGCCGGGCACTCCTTGTTCTCGAAGATGTTCTCGTTCGTATAGAAGGGCACCTTGTCGAGGCCCGGTATGGGCGGCGCGGACGCGCGCGAACCCGTGGCTATGACGAAGCGGCGCGCGGCAATCTCCGCATTGCCCGCCAGCACCGTGCTGCCATCGCGGAAGCGCGCATAGTCCTTGATGACCGTGACACCGAGGCCTTCAAAACGGGCGACGGAATCGTTGGGGGCGATGGTTCCGATCACGCCATGCACATGCTCATGCACCTTCGCGAAATCGACCTTGGCTTCCACGGGCGCGATGCCGAAGGGCTCGCCCGCACCCATGCGGTAAGCCTGCTTCGCGGCAGCGAGAAGCGCCTTCGAGGGTACGCAGCCCGTATTGAGACAGTCGCCGCCCATTGCATCGCGTTCGATGAGCACGGTGCGGGCGCCCATTTGCGCGGCGCCCGCCGCAACCGACAAGCCACCGGAGCCGGCACCGATGACGCAGATATCAGCCTTGATCCGCTTGGCCATGCAATCCTCTGCAACTTTCTGAGTAAAACGACGATAAATCAGTCCGCTGCCCGCCCGGAGGCGAAGCGGCGATAGAGAACAGGAACCAGTGCAAGGGCGGCGAGCGCGAGGATCGGCCCCAGAATTTCCGGTTTGAAGATAAGTCCGAGATCAGGGTCGCTGCCTGCATCGAAGACGGCGCCAAGCCCGTTGCCCAGGCTCGCAAAGACGAATGTCCCCGGAATGATGCCGACAAAGGTCGCCGCAACATAGGTCCGCAGCGGCACACCGAGAAAAGCGGGCGCGAGATTGACCAGAAAAAAGGGAAAGACCGGCACGAGCCGCAATACCAGCATATAGCTGAAGGCGTTCTTGCCGAAGCCATCCTCAAGCTTGCGGAGCTTCGGCCCGGCCTTCTCGCGCAGCATGTCGCCGAGTGCCGTTTTTGCGGCGAGAAATATCGCCGTCGCGCCAATGGTTGCACCGGCCACTGTGAGCAAGCCGCCGAAAACCGTTCCGAAGAGAAAGCCGCCGGTGAGCGTCGCGACGAGCGCACCGGGCAGCGAAAAGGCGACCACCGCGATATAGGCGAGCACATAAATGAAGGCGGCAAGCGCCCAGTACTCCACCACCCATGCGGTGAGTGCCTGACGATTATCGCGCAATGTATCGAGCGTCACATAGCGATCGAGACCGAGCGCGAAGAAGGCGCCGAGGCCGGCCAGCAGCACCAGCAGCGGCAGGAAGCGTTTGAAGACGCTGCTCCGGCCCTTCGTTTCCGTCATTCGCTTTTCTCCGGCTTCCGCGCATCGTTCAGCGACCAGTCGTAATCATAGGCCGCCACACCCGTCACGGTCTCAAGTTTCCCGCTCAGCTCCGGCCCCGCATAGCGGCGGATTTCACTGAGGACACCTTCTTCCGTGCCGCCGAAATCCTTCATGTACCATTTGAAGATGCTGGAAACTGTCAGCCTGTCCCCTTCGACATGGGCCCCGCGCGGACTGTTCACATAGGCGCGCGCGGCCCGGTCGAGCATCGCGTCGAGCCCGGCGCCCGTATAGGGCGCGGGAGCCAGGTCCGGGCAGCCCACCGAGGCGCAATTCACCGCGTAATGGACGCGGCGGTCGCCGAAATCGGCCCGGAGGATGCCGTGCTCTATGTCGTCCAGAGAAAGCTCCAGTCCGGCCACGCTCACCAGCTTTTTGCCCCAGGGGCCGTTCGAGAAGAGACCTGGCGAGATGTCGATGTCGCGAATGGAGGCGACGGGGTAGTGGTCAACCACGATGTCGACGGTGAGCGCATTATAGAGGTTCACCCAGAAGGCGAAGGCCTCGTCGCGGTCCAGCGCCTCGGGATCGGCTTGCGCCAATGCCTCGATATAGGCCTTGAGTGCGGCCCGGTCCGCCGGGGCCGCCTTCAGCGCCCCGTAATCGAAGCGGTTCGGAGCGCCCCCTGCACCTTCCGTCAGATAAATGTCGAGGAGGCGCGCCCAGGGCGCATGATCGGGGCGAGTATCGGCATCCATCGGATTGGCGTGTGCAGACATTGCCATACGGGCCGTCGGGCCCATCAGGCCCAAAAACAAGAACAAAAAGAGTACATATCGAGATGCCGTACGGCTGAAAGAGAGGGGCAAGGAGGTCACTGTCATGATGCGCGGAGATTACGCGCTCCCCCGTCCGGCGATAGCCCCCCTCACCCAAACGTGACAGAAGTTCAGGCGCGGTGATCCAGGGGCCAATCCGGCCTCAATTTGCCCGGGTGCCGTTGACTTTCCGCTGTCATATCGCTTATACACCCCGCCAGACAGCCGTCGGGCGACAACGCCTGCGGCTCTTGTTTTTATGGCATGGAGCGGTGGCCCGAAAAGCCGCCCCCCGGAGCCGGACCAGCCAGAAAATTGGCGGGAACGTGCTCGGCCCAGACCCGCCGGAGAAGAGACGTGAAACGGACCTATCAACCGAGCAAGCTCGTCCGCAAGCGCCGCCACGGCTTCCGTGCGCGCACCGCGACCACTGGTGGCCGTAAGGTGCTGGCTGCGCGCCGGGCCAGAGGACGCAAGCGTCTGTCGGCCTGATCCCGCGGCAGTGGTATCCGGCACAGCGCAAACGGGCTTCGGCCCGTTGCCTTTTCAGGCTGAGGTTCCGTTGCACGCCGCGTTGCTGAGCCTCGCCGCGAGCCCCCCTATGGACCGTCTGCGCAAACGCCGCGACTTTCTTGCCGCCGCCCGCGCGCGCAAGCGCGCCGAGGCAGGCCTCGTGCTGCAAGCTCGCCCGCGCGGCGACGAGGCACCTCCCCGTATCGGCTATACCGTCACGAAAAAAGTCGGCTGCGCTGTCGAGCGCAATCGTGCCAAGCGCCGTCTTCGCGCTGCGGCGGCCGAAGTGCTTTCACTCACCGCCAAAGACGGCTACGACTACGTCCTGATCGGGCGGCAGGCCACGCTCACGCGGAGCTGGCCGGACCTTCTCAACGATCTCAGCCGCGCACTCGCCTCCGTTCACGGAAAGCGCGGGGGTGCGGGCAATCCGTCCAGACCAAAGCGTTCCGATTCCGGGAAAGACCGTCCTCATGGGTGACAACCGCAACTTCATCATCGCCATTTTTCTGTCGGTAGTCGTTTTCATCGGCTGGCAATATTTCTTCATCAATCCGCAGATGGAGGCCGAGCAGGCCAAACAGCAGGCAGCGGCGGAAGAAAGCGGCAATCTGGCGGCCACGGAACCGGGGACGTCTGCGCCCGGCGATGTACGCCTCCCGAGCGTCGAAAGCCCGGGGCGCACGCTAAACGCCGCAAGCGACCCGCGAGCGACGCTCGAGCGCACGGAAGCGCTGGCGCAGGCGCCGCGTCTCCCCATCCGCTCGGAAGAGCTTGAAGGGTCGATTTCGCTCAAGGGCGCGCGCTTCGACGACCTTAAGCTTCGCAAGTATCATGTGACCGTCGACCAGAGCAGCCCGGAAGTTGCCCTCTTCTCGCCCGCGCGTACGCAGGCGCCCTATTTCTCCGAATTCGGCTTCATCGCCGCACCCGGCAGCAATGTCGCGCTGCCCGGTTCGCAGACCGTGTGGCAGGTCGAGGAAGGCGCGACGCTCACGCCCGACACGCCGGTGACACTGCGCTGGGACAATGGCCAAGGCCTCATCTTTCACCGCACGATCACGCTCGACGAACACTTTCTCTTTTCGATCAACGATCGCGTGGAGAACAATTCCGGCGCCGCCGTCACCCTCTATCCCTATGGCCTCGTCTCGCGCACGGGCAAGCCTGCGGGCAGCTCCTTCTTCATCCTGCATGAAGGCTTCATTGGCGAATTCCCGAGCGTCGGTGAAAAGGCCATCAAATATGACGACGCCGCCGAAGACGGGCCGGTGAAGGTCAGCGACAATGATGGCTGGCTGGGCATTACGGACAAGTACTGGGCGGCCGCGCTGGTGCCTGAAACGGGCAAATCCTTTACCGCAAGTTTCAGCGAGCATCCGAGCGACGCCATCGAAAACTATCAGGCGGATTTCCGGTACGACGCGCAGGAAGTTCCCGCCGGCGGCAGCATTGAAATCGCCAATCGCCTTTTCGCAGGCGCCAAGGTCTCCAAGGTGATCGATGCCTATCACGATGCAGGCATCTACAAGTTCAATCTGCTGATCGACTGGGGCTGGTTCTGGTTCCTGACGCAGCCGATGTTTTCCGCTCTCCATTTCGTCGCGCTTCTCGTCGGCAATTTCGGCATCGCCATCCTGATCGTCACGGTTGTGATCAAGCTTGTCTTCTATCCGCTCGCCAACAAGTCCTATGTGGCGATGAGCAAGATGAAGAAGCTGCAGCCGGAAATGGAAAAGCTGCGCGAGCGTTATCCTGACGACAAGATGAAGCAGCAGCAGGAGATCATGGAGCTTTACAAGAAGGAGAAGGTGAATCCGCTCGCCGGCTGCCTTCCTGTTCTCATTCAGATCCCGGTCTTCTTCTCGCTCTACAAAGTGCTCTTCGTGACCATCGAAATGCGTCACGCACCTTTCTTCGGCTGGATCAACGATCTCTCCGCGCCGGACCCGACCTCGATCTTCAACCTGTTCGGCCTTATCCCGTGGGATCCGCCTTCCATGCTGATGATCGGCATCTGGCCGCTCATCATGGGCTTCACCATGTTCGTGCAGCAGCGCATGAACCCGCTGCCCGCAGACCCGATCCAGGCGCAGATATTCACCTGGATGCCGGTGATCTTCACTTTCATGCTGGCGGGGTTCCCGGCGGGTCTCGTGATCTACTGGGCGTGGAACAACACGCTGTCCGTCATCCAGCAAGGCGTCATCATGAAGCGGCAGGGCGTTCCTATCGAGATTTTCAGCAATCTCGGTCTGAACAAGCTGGTCGGCGGCAACAAGCCGAAATCGTGATGCGATGAACACAGCGCCTGAAGGACCGGACGACGACACACCGGATATCGAGACCGGGCGCTGGCTCTTCGCGCAGCCTTGCGAGTTCCTGCGCGGCGTAGTCGAAATGAAGGGACTGCCCGAAACGGCGCTTCCCGAAGTCGCCTTTGCCGGACGCTCCAATGTCGGCAAGTCGAGCCTGATCAACGCCCTCACCAGCCGCAAAACGCTGGCGCGTACCTCCAACACCCCCGGCCGCACGAAGGAACTCAACTTCTTCGAACTCGGCCCCCAGGGGCAGGCCGCTGTCATGCTGGTGGACCTGCCGGGCTATGGCTATGCACGCGAAACGAAAGCGCGTGTCGGCGAATGGACCCGGCTCGTCATGTCCTATCTGCGCGGGCGCGCGGGGCTCCGCCGCGTCTTCGTGCTGATCGACGCACGGCACGGCCTCAAGGAAAACGACCACGAGGTCATGACCATGCTCGACGAAGCGGCCGTCTCCTACCAGATCGTTCTCACCAAGATCGACAAGCTGAAAAGAGGCGAACTCGAGCGGCGGCTCGAGGAAGTACGCACCGACATCCGCCGCCATGTCGCAGCGCATCCCCGGATCGTTGCGACCTCGAGCGAGAAGGGCGATGGCATCGCGACGCTTCGCGCGGAGGTCGCGTCACTGGCCGACCCGGCCGCGCTGGGGTATAAACCGCAGGCTTGAGAGGCTCTCGGGCAATGGGCCGGAGGCAGCCAGGGAGGCAGACGGACAGGCATGGCGGACAAGACCGATAAAGGCGCTGCGCAGCAGGAAGACCCGAGAGTGGAGCGCGCGCGTATTCTTTCCGAGGCCCTGCCCTTCATGCAGCGCTACGACAAGCGCACCGTCGTCGTGAAATATGGCGGGCATGCGATGGGCGACGAAGCACTCGGCGCTGAATTCGCCCGCGACATCGTGATGCTCAAACAGGCCGGCCTCAATCCCGTCGTCGTGCATGGCGGCGGGCCACAGATCGGCGCGATGCTGACGCGGCTTGGCATCAAGAGCGAATTTTCGGGTGGCCTCAGGATCACCGACAAGGCGACCGTCGATATCGTCGAGATGGTTCTCGCGGGGTCGATCAACAAGCAGATCGTGGCGCAGCTCAATCAGGCCGGCGGGCGCGCGATCGGGCTTTGCGGCAAGGACGGAAATCTCATCGTCGCGCGCAAGGTCGAGCAGAAGATCCACGACCCGGAATCCAACATCGAAAAGATTCTCGATCTCGGTTTTGTCGGCCAGCCGGAAAAGATCAATCCGGAAATTCTCGAAGTCATCCAGAAGTCCGACATCATCCCGGTGATTGCGCCGATCGGCGTTTCGGCGGATGGCCATACCTACAACATCAATGCGGACACCGTCGCAGGCGCGATCGCAGGTGCGATGGGCGCCGCGCGTCTTCTGCTTCTCACCGACGTGAAGGGCGTGCTCGACAAGCAGGGCAAGCTCATGGAAGCCCTTACCGTCGATCAGGCCAAGAGCCTGATGCAGGATGGCACGATTTCCGGCGGCATGATCCCGAAGCTCGAAACCTGCATCGAGTCCGTCGAGGACGGCGTGGAAGCTGTGGTTATCCTCGACGGTCGGGTTCGCCACGCGGTGTTGCTCGAACTCTTCACCGAGCATGGTGCGGGTACTCTGATTCAGAAGTAGGAGCAGGCCACACGGTCTTGCCGCATCGCGTCTCGCTGTTATGCTGTTTCCCGAGTTTGGGGAAATGCCGTAAATCAATGATGCGCTGTTTGCAGATAGCCGCTGCCGCCCTCACAGCATGGTTCATGCTGGGTACGCCTGCGCATGCCCACTACAGGTTCTGCAACAAGACGAGTTATGTCCTCGACGGCGCCATTGCCTTCGAGGCGGATGGCCGCATGAAGAGCCAGGGCTGGGTGCGTGTGCTGCCGGGCGGCTGCGCGTCAGCGCTGGATGGCGACATTGCCGAGCAGGATTATTTCGTCTTCGCCCGCTCTATCGACGCGCATGTGGGGCGCGTCAAATATTTTTCGGGCAATACTCAGTTCTGCACACTGGAGGACGACTTCGCCATCGAAGGCGCGGACCAATGTGCGCTACGCGGTTATGACTCCGCCGACTTTCTGCGTGTGCGGACGAAGGCAGGCAAGGACTGGTCCACGACATTCGCCGAGGCGAGCGAATATACCGCCGATCAGGCACGCATCGCTGCGGCACAAAGACTTCTTAAGGATAACGGGTTTGCACTCAATCGCATCGACGGCATAGCCGCGCGAAACACGCTCCGCGCCGTGGAAGCCTTTCAGCGTTCGGCCAATATTACCGTGACGGGAAAGATCGACGACAAGCTGATCGACCGGCTCATCGAACACGCCGTCGAGGAACAGAAAGCAGTGGGTCTCGACCTTTGCAACAAGACGGATACGCTCGTCTGGGCCGCCATCGGCTATGCGAATGGCGAAGACGACATGTCCAGCGGATGGGTGAGGATCGAACCGGGCAATTGCCGCAAGGCAATCAAGGGGAAGCTCGATCAGGCCGCCTATTACGTCTATGCCGAAGGCGTGGACGATGCTGGCGCCATCGCACGAGCCGGTGAAGACGCAATGATCTGGAGTGGCAATAACAGCTTCTGCATCAAGACGACGCGTTTCGAGATCAGAGGCCGGGAACGCTGCGCGGCGCGAGGTTTCGACGAGCGCGGATTCATGCGCGTCGAAACAGGGGGGAAACCCCTGCGCCGGATCGATTTCGACTAATTCTGCGCCGCCTCCTCGATGCCGAAATACTGCAAGTGCCAGCGCATCTCATCCTCGGTCATCGGATAGGCAATACCTTCACGCGGCAGTATCAGATTGGGCTGCGGCACATGCGCAATATAGGTCTGGACCGCCAGCGCGGTGCGCATGGAAAGTCCGCCCTTCCAGCACAGGGCGGCAATGCCGCGTCCGCTTTGCGCGGTGAATATTTCTTCAATGCTTCGGGCGGAGGCACCCGCAAGCAGCGACAGCGCGAGCACAACGGAGGCGCGTTGCGAGGTCGTTGCTGCTTCCATCACTATTTCGTCGCCAAGACGTCCCGCAGCATAGGCATCGCGGATATCCTCGCGTGGCGATGGTTCGTGCTCTTCCTCGCCCCGCTCGATCTTCGATTGCACCTTCGTTCTCAGCCAGTCCGCTGTTTCCTTGTCGAGCTCGTGTGTGCGGCGCAATTCCTCGATCAGAGAGCGTGAAACGAAAGTGGCGATACGGCGCATGGCGCGCATCGAGAGTTCGGGGCGCGTCACGAGAGGCTTGTGCCAGCTTTTTATACCGGCGGCGCGCGTAATGACGCGATCCATCGTGTCTTCGCGAATGCGAGCTCCCTTGTTTGCAAGCAACGTCTCGATCGCGTCATTGTCATGCGAGGAAACAATGGCGTCTGAAACCGGTGCATTGACACAAGCCCGGCGCGCCACGGCAGCGGCGGCACCCTCCACCTGCGACGTCGCGATGATCTCTATCAGGTCTTCGTCGGAGAGAAGCGGCGAGTATTCGAGGATCGGCCCGCAAACGGCAATTTCGGCGTCACGCGCGAGGCGTCTTGCAAGCGTTGCGGAAATGGTCGGACAGCCGGCGACCTCTTCGGCGATGATCGCCCGCACGCGCGGCAACTCGTCGGCGGCGAGCTTTTCGAGCAGCCCTGCAACACGTTCCTGGACGGCGCTGCGCTCATGGGGCGGCATATCCGGCATCAGACGGGAGAGTTTGCGCGCCAGCTCGCCGCGCACCTCGCCGTCATTGTCGCCATGCAGCAGTTCGTCGGCCTGAACCGGCGCCGACCTGTTGGCGGCGACGAGGCCGCGCACCCGCGGGTCGTCGTCGCAGGCCAGATAATAGAGCGCCTCCTGCGGGGCATCCTCGCGCGAGGCAAGCTCGCGTTTCATTTCAAACTGGTGGCTCTCCAGAACCCGGCGCGCATCCTCGTAGCGAAGCTCCTCGGGGAGCCGCTTCCGGCCGAAAAGCCTGGCAAAAAATCCGGACGACATCGCTGCACTCCGACTGCGCCTTCCTCCGAAAACGCCGGGTCCCGGCGCGGATTACAGTCCGAGTTTCCGGTTTATCCGCTTAACACTCCATTAAGCGGCCACGTGGCACGCGAGCCTTGCCAAGCAGGTCCTGCCGGGGCACATATGAACCATGACGATTATCGAAAGCGGCATCGGAAAAGCGGCGGTTCCACGGGATTTCCCGGCGGTCGAAACCTGGGTTTTCGACCTCGACAACACGCTCTATCCGCCCGAATGCGACCTCTTCGCCCAGGTCGACCTGCGCATGACCGCCTTCATCTCGCGCTATCTGGATGTTGATGCCGCCGAAGCCAGGCGCATCCAGAAAGACTTTTATATCGAACACGGCACGACGCTATCGGGCCTGATGAGTGTTTACGGGATCGAACCGACGGAGTTCCTTCAGTTCGTGCATGATATCGACGTTACCGCCGTGCTCGCCGATGCAGCACTCGGTCAGGCGATCGAGGCGCTGCCGGGGCGGAAAATCGTTTTCACCAATGGCTCGCTCGCCCATGCGGAAAATGTTATCCGGCAGCTCGGGATCGCTCATGTCTTCAGCGGCATTTTCGATATCGTCTCGACGGAATATGAACCCAAGCCACGCCAGCGCGCCTATGAGCGCTTCCTCCATGCCAGCGGCATCGAGCCCACGCGCGCGGCAATGTTTGAGGATATCGCCCGCAATCTCGAAGTGCCGCATACGCTTGGCATGACAACGGTCTGGGTCCGTCCCGCCATCGCAGGCACCGAGCGGCATCATCGCCTCTCGCATGAAGGGGCCGAAGGCGATCACGTCCACTATGTGACCGACAATCTCAGAGGGTTTCTGGAAGGGCTTGCGCGCGCCTCAGCGGCGCCCGAATAGGCGTTCGATATCGGAGAGCTTCAGCTCGACATAGGTCGGGCGGCCATGATTGCACTGGCCGGAATGAGGCGTCGCCTCCATCTCGCGCAAAAGCGCATTCATTTCCTCACCGGTAAGCCGGCGCCCCGCGCGCACAGAGCCGTGGCAGGCTATGGTGCCGCAAACCTCTTCCAGCCGCTCCTTCAGCGACAGCGCCTCATCAAGCTCCGCGAGGTCGTCGGCAAGGTCGCGCACCAGCCCCGCCACATCCAGCTTGCCGAAGATGGCCGGGACTTCGCGCACGACAACCGCCCCCTGCCCGAAGCCCTCGATCACGAAACCGAGTTCGGCGAGTTCGGGAATGCGCGCCACGAGACGCTCGGCCTCTGCCTCGTCCAGCTCCACGACTTCGGGAATGAGCAGCAATTGCCGCGCTACGCCCGTCGCCGCCATTGCCTTCTTCATGCGCTCATAAACGAGACGTTCATGTGCCGCATGCTGGTCGACGATCACGATGCCATCCGCCGTCTGCGCGATCACATATGTTTCGTGCAACTGTCCGCGCGCCACCCCGAGCGGCAGATCCGGCGCCGTCTCGTTTGCAGGCTCCATTGCCGTTTCGACGCGCGCGGCGTGACCACCGAGATCGGTGAAAGCGCCC
>CXWF01067337.1_pt1 | contig 25441 bp, 23 predicted proteins | sample 468421 | NCBI WGS metagenome assembly CXWF01 (sample SAMEA2620812, study PRJEB7988) | marine metagenome | biome: marine biome (ENVO:00000447); feature: surface water layer (ENVO:00002042); material: "saline water (ENVO:00002010), including plankton (ENVO:xxxxxxxx)" | depth 5 m
GCGGCCGCCGACCATGGTGCGGAGCGCGCGCCCCTGAAAGAGACGGTCCTCGAAGGGCGTGTTCTTCGAGATCGATTTGAGCCTGGCCGGTTCGAGCTTCCAGGGCATCTCCGTATCGATGAGGACGAGATCGGCGGGAAGGCCCGTGGCCAGCCGCCCCCGGCCCAGACCGAGAAGATCGGAGGGGATGGAGGTGAGCGCCGCAAGGAAGCGGCCAAGCGGCAAGTCGCCATTATGCACGAGGGCGAGACCGGCGGGCAGCAGCGTTTCCAGACCGATGGCGCCGAAATTTGCTTCGGCGAAGGGGCGGCGCTTCACTTCCGGGTCCTGAGGATCGTGGCTGGAGACGACCACATCGATGGTGCCGTCGGCGAGGCCCGCGACGAGGGCGAGACGATCCTGCTCCGTGCGGAGCGGTGGCGAGAGCTTGAAGAAGGTGCGGTAGGACTGCACGTCGTTTTCATTGAGTTGCAGATGCGCCGCAGAGACGCCGCAGGTGACGCCGAGGCCGCGCGTCTTGGCACGGCGGATGATCTCGACAGAAGCTCCGCAGGAAACCTGCGCGACGTGATAGCGCCCGCCGGTGAGTTCGAGCAGGCGAAGGTCGCGCTCGATCATGATGGTTTCCGCGACGGCGGGCGTTCCCGACAAGCCGAGGCGGCTTGCAAGTTCACTTTCGTTCATGACGCCGGTGGCGAGCGTGGGCTCTTCGGCATGTTGGACGACCAGAGCGCCGAGATGCGCGGCATAGGAAAGCGCGCGGCGCATGACCTGTGCATTGGCGACGGCCTTGATGCCATCGGTGAAGCCGACGGCGCCTGCATCGAGCAGGAGGCCGAGCTCCGTCATCTGCTCGCCATGGAGGCCCTTGGTGAGAGCGGCCATGGTGTGCACGTTGACGACGGCGGTATCGCGGGCGCGGCGTTCGATGAAATCGACCAGGGCCACATCGTCGATCACCGGATCGGTGTTCGGCATGACGATCATGGTGGTGACGCCGCCTGCGGCGGCCGCCTTGCTGGCGAGCGCAAGGGTCTCGCGATGTTCGGCGCCCGGCTCGCCGGTGAAGACGCGGCAATCAATGAGGCCGGGCGCGAGGACGCGGCCACGGCAATCGACGGTTTCCGCGCCGTCCGGCAGGCCATCGTTGAAGAGCTGCGGGCCGAGATCGGCGATCACGCCATTCTCGACGAGGAGACCGCCCATTTCGTCGTAACCCGATGCCGGATCGATCAGGCGTGCATTGATGAAGGCGGTGCGGCTCATGAGCAGCCTCCCGTGCGAGCAAGCTCGTTCGGCAAGTTGCGTGCGAGTGCGTCGAGCACGGCCATGCGCACCGCGACGCCCATTTCCACCTGCTCGCGGATGAGGCTGCGGTCTATGTCGTCGGCGACGGCGCTGTCGATCTCGACGCCGCGGTTCATCGGGCCGGGATGCATCACGAGCGCATCGGGCTTGGCATGAGCAAGCTTCGAATAGTCGAGGCCGTAAAAATGGAAATATTCGCGCTGGCTCGGCACGTAGGAACCGGCCATGCGCTCAAGCTGGAGACGAAGCATCATCACGATGTCGACGCCTTCGAGGCCCTTCTTCATGTCGTGGAAGACCTCGACGCCGAGACGCTCCACGCCGGTGGGCATCAAGGTCGGCGGGCCGACGACGCGGACGCGCGCGCCCATCGCGTTCAAGAGCAGGATGTTCGAACGGGCGACGCGGCTATGGGCGATGTCGCCGCAGATGGCGACGAGGAGCCCTTCGAGGCGGCCCTTGCGGCGGCGGATCGTGAGCGCATCGAGCAGGGCCTGTGTCGGATGCTCATGCGCGCCGTCGCCCGCATTGATGACGGAGCAGGAGACTTTCTGCGAGAGAAGCTCGACGGCGCCGGAATTCTGGTGACGAATGATGATGAGGTCGGGGTGCATCGCGTTCAGCGTCACCGCCGTGTCGACCAGTGTCTCGCCCTTCTTCACGGAGGAGGAGGAGACGGACATGTTCATCACATCCGCGCCGAGGCGCTTGCCCGCCAGCTCGAAGGAGCTTTGCGTGCGCGTGGAGGCCTCGAAGAAGAGATTGATCTGTGTGCGCCCGCGAAGAACGGAGCCTTTTTTGTCGACCTGGCGGTTCTGCTCGACATAGGTGTCGGCGAGATCGAGAAGGCTGGTGATATCGGACGGGGAAAGGCCCTCGATCCCGAGCAGGTGCCGGTGTGGGAAAACGGGCGAAAGCTGTTTGTCAGCGCTGGTCATTAAAGCCGCATTGTATAGGGCCGATTCAAGGGAGCGGCAAGGCGGAATTGGCCGGTGGCGGCGGCAGTGTTAACCTCTTGGCCAAGTACCCCCGAAAAGAGGTTCCCGTCATGGCCGCAGCCGATATGAACGCAGAAGCCGAAACGCCTGCCGATTTCGCGACGCATGAGGTGTTCAACCAGCCGCCGCCACTTGAGAATGTGAACCTGTTCACAGGCGACAAGGCGCTGATGGAGACCGTGGAGCGGGAGGGCGCCGGGGATGCGCGCGCATCGCTCACCGAATTCGGGAAGGTCACGGGGAGCGCGGAGGTGCTGGACCTCGGGCGGCAGGCGAATGCCTATCTGCCGGTGCTGAAGAGTTTCGACCGCTTCGGGCACCGCGAAGATCGGGTGGAGTTTCATCCCTCCTATCACGCGCTGATGACGCTTTCGGTGAAACAGGGGCTGCATGGCTCGCCCTGGGACTATTTGAAAGGGGGACTGGACGCGAAACCGAAGTCCGGCGCTGTCGTGGCGCGGCTTGCGGGCACCTACATGATGACGCAGGCGGAAGCGGGACATGGCTGCCCGATCACCATGACGAATGCGGCGGTGCCGACGTTGATGTTTCAGCCGTCGCTGGCGAAGGAATGGGTGCCGCGCATTCTGTCGCGCGAATATGACCCGCGTTTCATTCCGGCGGACCAGAAGACGGGCGTGACGCTCGGCATGGGCATGACGGAGAAGCAGGGCGGCACCGATGTGCGCGCAAACACGACGGTGGCGCATCCCGCAGGCAAGGGCGGGCCGGGCGAGGAATATCGCATCACCGGGCACAAGTGGTTTTTCTCCGCGCCGATGTGCGACGCGTTTCTCGTGCTCGCGCAGGTGCCCTCCGCGAACGAAAAGGGGGGCGGCATCTCGTGCTTCCTGATGCCGCGCTTCCGGCCGGACGGGAGCGTCAACGCGATCCGTATTCAGCGTTTGAAGGAGAAGGTCGGCAACAAGTCGAATGCCTCTTCCGAAGTCGAGTTTCAGGCTGCATCGGGCTGGCTGATCGGCGAGGAAGGACGCGGCGTTCGCAACATCATCGAGATGGCGACCTATACGCGGCTCGACTGCGCGGTGGCGACGGCGGGGATGATGCGGCAGGCGGTGTCACAGGCCGTGCATCATTGTTCCTATCGCACGGTGTTTCAGAAGAAGCTGATCGACCAGCCGCTGATGGCGAATGTGCTGGCGGATCTCGCGCTCGAAACGGAAGCGGCGACGGCATTGTCGTTCCGTGTGGCGCGGAGTTTCGACCGGGCGCATGAGGACGAAGCGGAGGCGGCCTTCCGGCGTATCATGACGCCGGTGGCGAAATACTGGGTCTGCAAGCGCGCGCCGAACCTTGCCTATGAGGCGATGGAATGCCTTGGCGGCAATGGCTATGTGGAGGAAGGGATTGCCGGGCGCATCTATCGTGAGATGCCGGTGAATGCGATCTGGGAAGGTTCGGGCAATGTCATGTGCCTCGACGTGTTGCGCGCGCTGGGACGCGAACCGCATGCGCTTGAGGTTGTGTTTGCGGAATTGGAGAAGGCGAAGGGCGCGAGTGCTGCTTATGACGGCGCGCTCGAGGCGCTGAAGGATGCGTTCACGGATATGGGCTCGCTCGAAGCGCGCTCGCGGCAGGTGGTGGAGCAGATGGCGAAAGTGACGGCGGGTTCGTTGCTGTTGCAGCATGCGCCGAGCGCGGTGTCGGATGCTTATTGTGCGACGAGACTCGGGCGCGACTGGGGCGATGTATATGGCACGCTGCCAGTGGAGGCGGATGTGAGGGCGATCATCGAGCGGGCGCGGGTGGCGTAGTCAGCGTTTGCGTCTGCTCAGGTCTTTCAGAAAAGGTATGCCGAACTGGATGACGATGCAGGCCAGCGCTGCGAGGAACATGACGGCAATGGCGGCGAACGCCATCAATGTCGCGAGTTCGTGATAGCTCACGTCAAAATAATCGACTGCGAATGCCGTGGTGCAAATCGCGAGCGCGAAGAGCAATATCGTGCGCGCGATTTTAAGCGCCATCATGCTCTTCTCACCCCAACAGCCATAGCATTAGCGGCATGGTGATGGCGGCGAGGATGGTGGAGCCGGTGATGAGGCTTGCCATCAGCGTTGCGTCGCCGCCGAGCTGGCGGGCGAGGATGTAGGACGAGGTTGCACCGGGCACCGCGCCGCAGAGCAGGACCACGAGGCGCGGCAGGCCAGTTACGTCAAAGGCGAGGCACCAGCCCATCATCAGAAGCGGCATGGCGATGAGGCGGAGGGTGCTTGTCAGCGCCACGATCCAGCCGGTTTCGAGCGCATGGGCGGGCTTGAGGCCCGCGCCGATGGCGATGAGGCCGATGGTCAGCGCAGCAGCGCCGAGAATGTCGAATGTGGGCGCGAGTGGGCCGGGAAGGCCGATGCCGGTGATGTTGAGCAGAATGCCGAGCGCGCAGGCAAGGATGAGCGGGTTCTTCGACAGGAGACGCAGCACGGTGCCCATGCCGGCTGGCGTGTCGCCCGCATAGCGCGTGAGGATCAGCACCGAGAGGATGTTGACCGCGGGCACGAGGACGGCGAAAGCGACGGCAGCGAGCGTTACGCCTTCGGGGCCGAAGAGCGAGCCGATGGCGGCGAGCGCGACGAAGCCGTTCCAGCGCGCGGCACCCTGAAAGACGGACGAGAATTGCGGGCCCGATAGCGGCAGCACCGCCTTCAGCAGCATCAGGATTGCGACCATCGAGAAGAGGCCTGCGCCGAGCGCGGAAGCCATGGGCCAGATGTCGTAATCGGCGAGGTTTGCGGTTGCGAGGGTGTGGAGGAGCAGCGCGGGGAAGAAGATGTAATAGGTGAGGCGGTCGAGCGGCACCCAGAGCCCTTCGCCCGGAAAATCCATGCGTTTGATGACGAAGCCGAGCGCGATGACGAGGAAGACCGGGACGAGGGAGTTCAGGATGGGGAGCATTGAGGTTTCTTTTTCTTGTGGTGCTCAGAGCCGGCGCAGGCGGTCGAGCGCGCCTTGCAGGATGTAGGAAGCGGCCATCTTGTCCACGAGTTCGGCGCGGCGCGCGCGGCTCGCATCGGCGTCCAGCAGCGTGCGCGTGACGGCCATTGTCGACATGCGCTCATCCCAGAAGACGACGGGAAGATCGGTCAGCTTTTCGAGGTTGCGGACGAAGGCGCGGGTGGACTGGCAGCGCGGCCCCTCGGTGCCGTCCATATTGAGAGGCAGGCCGAAGACGAGGGCGGCGACATCGTGCTGTTTCGCCAGGGCGATGATGCGCCCGGCATCCGCGGTGAACTTGGTGCGCTTGATGGTTTCGAGTGGGCTCGCGATGCTTCGTGAGACATCCGAGAGCGCAAGACCGATGGTTTTGGTACCCAGATCGGCGCCCATCAGCCGGTCATGGCGCCCGAGCCCTTCTTCAAGTTCCTCAAGAGGTTTCACATTGGCGCTCAAGTGCTTGTTACCTTTACGGAAATTATGGCGTGGCAGAGATTAGAAGGGGCGAGAGGGCAAGGCAATCTGAAGGCACATATATATAGTGATGCGCCGTTGCAGCGTGGGGCTCCTGCTTGTTATGTTCCGTCGCGATTCAACGAGCAAGGGGCGCGTGCAGCCGGGGCTCTGTCCCGAGGCGGAAACGCCCCCTTCCCGAACACCAATAGAGGCGGACCCATGTCGGTCGATCAGAAAACGGTCCGGCACATTGCCCGGCTTGCGCGGATTGCCGTGCGGGACGATGAGCTGGAGGCACTGGCCAAGGAACTCAACGGCATTCTCGACTGGGTGGAACAGCTCGGCGAGGTGGACGTCACGGATGTGGAACCGATGACGAGCGCGGTGGCTGTTGCCATGAAGATGCGCGACGACGTCGTGACGGTGGAGAACCTGCAAAAGGAAGTGACGCGGAACGCGCCCGGCGCGGAAGACGGCTTCTTCGTGGTGCCGAAGGTGGTGGAGTAAACGATGAGCGATCTGACAAAGCTGACGCTGGCCGCCGCCCGCGACGCACTGAAGAAGAAAGAGATCACCTCCACGGAGCTGACCGGGGCCTATCTCAAGGAGATGGAAGCGGCGGCGCCGCTCAATGCCTATGTGACGCCGACTGCGGAAAAGGCGCTGGAGATGGCGAAGGCCTCCGACGAGAAGCTCGCCAGGGGCGAGGGGGGCGCGCTCGAAGGGGTGCCGCTTGGCATCAAGGATCTGTTCTGCACGAAGGATGTGCTGACGACGGCGTGCAGCCACATTCTCGACGGCTTCGAGCCGCCTTACGAGTCGACCGTGACCGCGAATCTCTGGCGCGATGGCGCAGTGATGCTCGGCAAGCTCAATAATGACGAATTCGCGATGGGCTCGTCCAACGAGACGAGCTTCTATGGCCCGGTGGTGAACCCGTGGCGGCGCAAGGGATCGGACACGAAGCTCGTGCCGGGCGGATCGTCGGGCGGTTCGTCGGCAGCGGTCGCGGCGCGCCTCTGCGCAGCAGCGACGGCGACGGATACGGGCGGTTCCATCCGCCAGCCTGCCGCCTTCACGGGCACTGTGGGCCTCAAGCCGACATATGGGCGCTGCTCGCGCTGGGGCATCGTGGCTTTTGCCTCGTCGCTCGATCAGGCAGGGCCTATCACGCGGGATGTGCGCGATGCGGCGATCATGCTGGGCTCGATGGCCGGACATGACGAGAAGGACACGACGAGCGTCGACCGGCCGGTGCCGGATTACGAGGCGGGGCTTTCGCGAGGCATCAAGGGGCTCAATGTCGGCATTCCGAAGGAATACCGCGTCGAGGGTATGCCGAAGGAGATCGACGAGCTCTGGACGCGCGGCATCGAGTGGCTGAAGGCCGCAGGCGCCAATGTGAAAGAGGTGAGCCTGCCGCACACGAAATATGCGCTGCCGACCTATTACATCGTTGCGCCGGCGGAATGCTCGTCCAACCTCGCTCGCTATGATGGCGTGCGCTACGGATTGCGCGTCGATGGCAAGGACATCACGAGCATGTATGAGAACACCCGCGCCGAAGGTTTCGGCGCGGAAGTGAAGCGCCGCGTCCTGATGGGCACCTATGTGCTGTCGGCAGGCTATTACGACGCCTATTACCTGAAGGCGCAGAAGGTGCGGACGCTGATCGCGCGCGATTTTCAGGAAGCCTTCTCGGAGGTCGATGTGCTGCTGACGCCGACGGCGCCGTCGGCCGCGTTCGGTATCGGCGAGAAGAGCGACGATCCCTTGTCGATGTATCTGAACGACGTTTTCACGGTGACGGTGAACCTTGCGGGACTTCCGGGCATTTCGGTGCCGGCCGGGCTTTCGGCGGAAGGGCTGCCGCTCGGGTTGCAGCTTATCGGGCGGACCTTTGACGAGGAAACGCTGCTGCGCGCCGCGTTTGCCATCGAAGAGGCGGCGGGTTTCACGGCGGAAGCCGAAGCATGGTGGAGGGCGTGACCATGGCCGAGACAATGGTGAGCGATTTCGAACGCACGATGAAGGTGCGCGAACCGCGCAAGGAAGACCTGATTCAGGGACAGACGGGCGATTGGGAGATCATTCTCGGCCTTGAGGTGCACGCGCAGGTTTCCTCGAAAGCCAAGCTTTTTTCCGGCGCTTCGACCAAATTCGGTGCGGAACAGAACAGCCAGGTGAGCTTCGTCGACGCGGCGATGCCGGGAATGCTGCCGGTCATCAACCGGTTCTGCGTGGAGCAGGCGGTGCGCACGGGGCTCGGTCTCAAGGCGCAGATCAATCTGCGTTCGGTTTTCGACCGCAAGAACTACTTTTATCCCGATCTGCCGCAGGGCTACCAGATATCGCAGTTCAAGCACCCGATCGTGGGTGAGGGCGAAGTTATTCTCGATATGCCGGACGGGCGGACGGTCAATGTCGGTATCGAGCGGCTTCATCTCGAACAGGATGCGGGCAAGAGCCTGCATGACCAGCATCCGGCGATGAGTTTCGTCGATCTCAATCGTTCGGGCGTTGCATTGATGGAGATTGTTTCGAAGCCGGACATGCGCTCGGCGGAAGAGGCGCGCGCTTACGTTACGAAGCTGCGCACGATCCTGCGTTATCTCGGCACCTGCGACGGAAACATGGAAGAGGGTTCTCTGCGCGCGGATGTTAACGTTTCGGTGCGGAAAGTCGGCGCGCCCCTTGGCACACGCTGCGAAATCAAGAATGTGAACTCAATCCGCTTCATCGGTCAGGCGATCGAACATGAAGCACGCAGGCAGATCGAAATCCTCGAAGACGGTGGCACGATCGACCAGGAAACCCGGCTTTTTGATCCGAAGACTGGTGAAACGCGTTCCATGCGTTCCAAGGAAGAGGCGCATGACTACCGCTACTTCCCCGATCCCGACCTTCTGCCGCTCGAATTCACGCAAGACTGGGTGAACGAGATTGCCGCGTCGTTGCCGGAACTGCCGGACGACAAGAAGGCGCGTCTCATCTCCGAATACGGGCTTTCACCCTATGACGCGACCGTTCTGGTCGGTGAAGGCGCGCGTGCGGACTACTTCGAGGAGGTAGCGAAGGGACGCGATGCGAAGCTCGCAGCGAATTGGGTGACGGGCGAATTGTTCGGCGCACTGAACCGCGAAGGGCACTCGATAGAGGAGACTCCAGTGTCCTCGAAACAGCTTGGAGAACTCATCGATCTGATCTCCAACGGTACGATCTCGGGACGAATCGCGAAGCAGGTTTTTGATTCGATGTACAAAACGGGTCGTGACCCGGCCAAAATTGTCGAAGAGGAAGGCCTGCAGCAGGTAACGGATTCCGGGGCTATCGAAGCGGCGATCGACGCCGTCATCGCAGCCAACCCCGATAAAGTCGAGCAAACGAAAGTCAAGCCTCAACTTGCGGGCTGGTTTGTCGGCCAAGTCATGAAATCCACGTCTGGCAAGGCAAATCCGAGTGTCGTCAACGAAATTCTCGCGAAGAAACTCGGTCTATCATCCGACGACTGACGAAAATTTCCGACTCCTGAATGAACCGTTTGGTAACCACTTTCCCCGGAGAGTGGCGCGAACACGCGTGCACAAATCTGTTGCATTGTGTTGCCGAGCGCTTTTTACGCGCTCATATTGTTGTGGCGCGCCTGAGGGGTACGAGGGCGCTAGCAGTGTGTGCGTTGCGAGTACATGGATTGTCGCCAAACGAAACGGCACATCAGGAGCTAGAGAAACATGGCTACCACCACCAAGACCAAAGCTAAGCCGAAGGCCGCTGCGGCCAAAAAACCTGCAGCCAAGAAAAAGCCGGCTGCGAAGAAAAAGCCGGCCGCAAAGAAGAAGCCGGCTGCGAAGACGACCGCAGCGAAGAAGGCCCCCGCGAAGCGGAAGCCTGTAGCGAAGAAGCCTGCGGCGAAGAAGACGACAGCGAAGAAGCCTGCAGCGAAGAAGACGACGGCGAAGAAGCCTGCCGTCAAGAAAGCTGTCGCGAAGAAGGCACCTGCGAAGCGCAAGCCCGCAGCGAAGAAGCCTGCCGTCCGCAAGACAGCGGCGAAGAAGGCACCTGCGAAGCGCAAGCCCGCAGCGAAGAAACCTGCCGTCCGCAAGACAGCGGCGAAGAAGGCACCTGCGAAGCGCAAGCCCGCAGCCAAGAAGACGACGGCCCGGAAGCCCGCCGCCCGCAAGACGACGGCACGCAAACCCGTCGCTCGCAAAACCACCGCGCGCAAGACCACCGCTCGGAAGACGACTGCCCGCAAGACCACGGCCCGGAAGACGACCGCCCGCAAGACTGCGGTTCGGAAAGCGCCGGTCCGCAAGGCTGCGGTTCGCAAGCCTGCCGCCAAGAAGGCACCTGCGAAGCGGAAGCCTGCTGCGAAGCGTAAGCCCGCAGCGCGCAAGAAGGCGGCTTAAGCTACCGATATGAGCGATACGCGCCGGACAAAACCCGCCAAGGCGGCGGCGAAACGCTCCTCAGCAAGGCGAAGTCCCGCTTCCGGGCGGGGCAACGCCAAGCCGATCGAACTCTATTACTGGCCAACGCCAAACGGCTGGAAGATTTCGATCATGCTTGAGGAGTGCGGCCTGCCTTACGAGTTGAAGCCGGTGAATATCGGTGTTGGAGATCAGTTCAAGCGATCCTTTTTGAAGATCGCGCCGAACAACAGGATGCCAGCCATCGTGGATCCGAAGGGTCCGGGGGGGAAACCGATTTCGATATTCGAGTCGGGGGCTATCCTTCAATATCTCGGCCGCAAAACGGGGAAGTTCTATCCCGCAAGCGAGCGTTCGAGAATTGAGGTCGACCAATGGCTGTTCTGGCAGATGGCTGGGCTTGGCCCCATGGCGGGCCAAGCCCATCACTTCCGCCAGTACGCTCAGAACAAGATCCCCTATGCGATCAAGCGGTATACCGACGAGGTGAACCGGCTCTATGGCGTGATGAACAAGCGCCTGAAGGACCGCGACTATCTCGCCGGCCGTTACTCGATCGCCGACATGGCCTGCTGGGGCTGGATCGTACCCTATAAGAACCAGGGTCAGCGGCTTGACGATTTCCCATTCCTGAAAGACTGGTTCGAGCGGGTCGAGGCCCGTCCGGCCGTCCAGAGGGGATTTGCTCTCGGTCGCGAATTGCGCCGGGGCACCATCGGGGACAAATCCAAAGAGGCCGAACAGGCACGCAAAGTGCTGTTCGGACAACGCGCACAAAAGCAGGGGCGGGGCTGAACAGCTCATCCTCTTATGTTAAGCTCACAGCGTCTCCGGGAAACTGGAGGCGCTGTTTGCCTTTGGCGCTTTGTTTGCGCCGAACCGGAGAGCGATCCCTATGCGCCCAGTTCACGCCTTCTTTCTCGCCACGGCCGCTGTGACAATTTTCGTCTTGCCTGCTCAGGCCGAGATGGTGACGGCAACGGGCAGCCTGATCAAGAAGGATACTTACGGAACCGAAGAAGCCTGGGGGCGGACACTGAAGCTGCCGGAAGGCGGGAAAGTCGTGCGCGTAATGGACGGGACTTACGGATTCTCGATCCTCAATGCGAAGGGTGACGCGATTGCGGATTTCCTGCTGCCGCAGGATGCGGTCGGTCTCGAACTTGCGCCTGGCGAATACAAGCTCTCGCCTTATGTCTGCGCGCAGCATCGCCATCATCACGTTGAAGTGACCGTCGAGTACTGACGAAACCACAACGCCGCGGCCAGGCGGGCTCGACCTCGCTATCTTTCATTCCCATATGCGCTCGACCGGAAAGACGCGGAGTGCGGGGAGGAACCTTGTATTTCGCATATGCGAAAGGCGGAATGCGGTGATCGATCTCTACACATGGACAACACCAAACGGACGCAAAGTCTCCATCATGCTTGAGGAGGCCGGCCTTCCTTACGAAGTTCACGCCATCAATATCGGCAAGGGCGAACAATTCGCACCGGCGTTCCTGAAGATCAGTCCCAACAATCGCATTCCCGCAATGGTTGACCGCGATGCGGATAGCGGACCCGTGGCGGTTTTCGAGTCCGGTGCGATCCTTATCTATCTCGCGGAAAAAACAGGCAAGTTCCTTGCGCCGAAGGGTGAGCAGCGCGCAAAGACGCTGGAATGGCTGATGTGGCAGATGGGCGGTGTGGGGCCGATGCTCGGGCAGGCGAACCATTTCATCAATACGGCGCCGGAAAAAATCCCTTACGCCATGGACCGCTATATCGGCGAAGCGGCACGGCTCATCAAGGTGCTGGACAAGCGGCTCGGTGAAGCGAACTACATGGCTGGCGATTATTCCATCGCCGATATGGCCACCTATCCCTGGATCAGCATCGCCTTCGATCTGATCAGGCAGGCCAAGCCCGATGTGGTGGGCGAGGGCGCGAATGTGAAGCGCTGGCTCGATACCGTGGGCGCGCGCCCGGCGGTTCAGCGGGGTATGGCTGTCCCCGAAGTGTGACCTGAGAGACATCAAAAGCAGATTTCATCATGCTCGCTCACCTATATCGGCATGGTGAGCGGGCCGTTAACCATTTTTTTAGTGCAGCAATGGAGAGTTGAAACCAGGGACGGAGAGGGGCTCCGTTCACGGAACAACGGGCTTGAAGCCTCGAATTCGAGGAGACAGCACATGGCTCGCATGCAACTCGAGCAAGTCGAGAAGAGCGAGCTTGCCGCGGAAGGCGGCAAGTGCGACGCGCTTTATAATCTCGGGCTGATGTATTCGACAGGTCATGGTGTGGAGGTCGATCTCGTGACCGCACACAAATGGTTCAACCTTGCTGCGATGAAGGGCAGCAACGAGGCGCGGATGTGCCGGTCGGAACTCGCGGCGGAAATGAGCGCGGCGGAGATTGCCGAGGCGCAGCGCCAGGCGCGCGAATGGCTGACACACCAGTAAGCCATTGTTTTAAATTGTAAATTCCATGTTTTCGGGGCCTCGGCCTTGGGGCGTGGATGCACCATCGCGGGATGCGCAAAGACGGTGACATGCCGTCGCGCTCCGCTTATCTTCCGGCCACCGGGAAGCCTCTCGCATGCCGCCTTATTGTCGGCGGCTTTGCTGCTTCCACAATTTTCGCATTCCCCCAGGAGTGGCCATGACCGATGCTTCGCCGCAAGCCGACAAGAATCCCGTCGAAGACCTGATCGATCTGCTCGACCTTGAGCGGATCGAGATGAATCTCTTTCGGGGGCACAGCCCCGATGTGAGCTGGCAGCGCGTGTTCGGCGGACAGGTGATCGGGCAGGCGCTTGTTGCGGCCTACAGAACGGTGGAAAACAGGGTCTGCCATTCGTTGCACGCCTATTTCATCCGGCCCGGCGACCCGAAGATCCCTATTGTCTATGAGGTGGACCGCTCACGGGATGGCAAGAGCTTTAGCACGCGCCGGGTCGTCGCGATCCAGCACGGCAAGCAGATATTCAATCTGGCCGCCTCGTTCCAGGTGGAGGAGGAGGGGTTTGAGCATCAGGCCACGATGCCTGATGTGCCGCAGCCTGAAGACCTGCCGAAAGAGAGTGAATTGCGCAAGGCGATCGAGGACAAGCTGCCTGAAGCGATCGGTGTTCATTTCGCGCGTCCGCGCCCCATCGAAATCCGCCCGGTCAATCCGCAGGACTATATCGATCCAGCGCCGGTCGAGCCGGTGCAACATGTCTGGTTCCGGGCGTGCAAGGGCGTGGGCGATGATATTCCGCTTAGCCAGTGCGTTCTCGCCTATGCGTCCGACATGACGCTGCTCGACACCAGCGTTCGTCCGCATGGCGTGAGCTGGGTGAGCGGCAAGCTGCAATCGGCGAGCCTCGACCATGCCATGTGGTTCCACGGACCGTTCCAGACGGACGACTGGCTTCTCTACACGCAAGACAGCCCCAGTGCTTCCGGCGCGCGCGGTTTCAACCGGGGCAGCATCTACACGAGGGATGGAAAGCTCGTCGCGTCGGTGGCGCAGGAAGGGCTGATCCGCTACCGGGGCGGCGAAAAAGCCTGAAGGCCGGGAGAGAAGCTGAAGTCCCCCGGCAGATCAAAGACAATTGGCCTTGATGCGGCCGATAATCTTGGGCATACACGGGGAGTTGGAGAGGTGGCCGAGTGGCTGAAGGCGGCGGTTTGCTAAACCGTTGTACAGTGTAAAGCTGTACCGTGGGTTCGAATCCCATCCTCTCCGCCATTTTTTCTGAACAAGTTATTGATTTTATTGAATGATTTACTCGCTTTCCAAACTTGTTTATCAAATTGATTATCAAGTAGGCTCAGCCTTCGCCGTTCCCCAGTGTGGCTTGGTCATTTCCTTTTGTTGCGATGTTTGCCGGTGCTAGCTTCGCAGGTGAAGCACTTACAAGGGGCAGGGGGCAAACGATATGGCAACGCTACTTGGCGCAATTAGCGTCATCGCATTTCTTTGCGGCATCGCGGCGCTGATACGGCCAATCCCGAAGTTAAAGGTGCCAACGCGGTCCAGGGCCCTGTTGGTCATAGCGGCCAGCCTTGGCATCGCGTTGCTTGCAGAGGCCTTCGGCGAAGTGGCCTCGGATGGCGATAAGAGAGCCACAATAACGGAGGATGTTCCATCATCCGCGTCGCCAGTAGTGGCGAACCAGTCCGACCAACTTCCAACATTTGCCAATGAAATTGATCTGAGCAAATACCTGTCCCGCTGCGATGGCGCAACCGAGGCTATTTTCATCCGCGAATGCCTTGGAAAGAAAGTAGTCTGGGAGATGTTTTTTGTGGCTGGTATGGAAGACCCTCAAGTCATCATGGGTATCCCCGGTGATTACGGTGTCCAATCATTAGTTTCATTCTCTAGCCCTCCTGAATGGGATGACCACGGACCACGCGCATGGACAGGGCGTCGTATGATCATCGCTGCTCGGATTGCTATACCTCCGCACATTGTTGATCCGGCAAATGCCGCGACTCGATGGATCGTGCTGGAAGATGCACACGTTGTTGCAGACAAAACAGACTCGAGCGAGGCTCAGCCAACCGAAGAAATCAATGTGCAGCCAGTAGAGAAAGACACTGAAGTAGCAAGCCCGAATGCGGAAACCGAACGGAAAGCACGTCTGGCTTCAAAGACCAAGCGAATGGCAGAGAGCATCGCCGCAACCCTGCGAGAGCACTATAAGATCGAACCCGAACCCTTGATTCCAGATATGGCTCTCTGTCGAGATGATGGGTACTGCGACTTCATGGCCGGGGATTTTCAGCTACAAGTCTACGGGGCCGGTATTGCCGAGGTGTTGACCTCAACCCAATTTCCCCACCGCGATTACCGAAAAATGTGCGTTGCCGTTTTCAGCGCCATATCTGGCTCCAATATCGATTTGTCCGCCGAACTGATTGAGGGTGCTTTCGTCAAGGCTAGTCAATCCGGGCCGATTCAATCGAAAGTGGCCAACACGCAAATTGAAATCGAACCCAGTTGGGACGGTTTGCTGGCCTGTTCATTTTTCAAATACGGAAACTAATACGTCCTAGAGATACCAGTATGGCTATTGTGTCACTCTATTGAGCGGGGGCGGGAGCGGCATTTCGATGGCTCTAATTTCGCTTTAGCTCTTCCGCATAAATCCGCGCCGCTTCCTCCGGGCTCATGTCGGATGTAATTGTTCGCGACACGCCAGCGCCCGGTGTTTCGTCCTTCACTCGATTGACGTAAAAGCCCGCTGCTTGGCCTCTTGATCGCTCCGCAGCGACCGCCGGTCCATATTGTCCATCTCTTGCTGCTGCATCGCGTATCACTGCGAGTGCATCCAAATGAGCCTCAAGCGTCATTTGGGCCTCTGCGACGGCTGGCGCGCGAAGTTCCTGCAAACGGGCCGCGATCTTGCCGTTGTCCAACAAGTCCTTTGTCTTGCGATGTATCGTCTCGGCTTTCATTCCGCTGGCCTCATATGATTGTCTGTAGGCGTCGCTTGCATTCCCGCATTTCAGATAGGCGATGCAAAACGCTTCCTGCTTGGCTGTAAGTGTCATGATTTCAGTTTCCGGTGAATAATTTTACGAAGACATTCGCATCTCGCAGCTAACCGATTGCTAGTGGGTCGCGCATTACAGGCCGGACCGTTGCTACACTTGCTACAATCGCTACCCGGGGCGGGGCTTCGGCCAGATTTGTAGCGTGTGTAGCAGATGTAGCAGGCGGTTGCCCCGCGATTTCAGCAAGCTTGGCGGTGCGCATCAAACCACACCGCCCCTCTCCCGAACCAAGCGCCAGACTTCCTTGCGTGCCGCCCCACGCACCACAGTTCCAGCTTCCAGCGGCGTCAGCCACCCGTGCTTTTCAAGAATGCCCAGCGCTGCCCGAGCCTTCGGGGTTTCGCGCAACTGGTTAGGCCCAAGCTGCACCACATCGCGCGCCATCACATTTTCGTACTGCCAGCTTTCCAGCAGCCACCGCCGTAAAGCTTCGGCCCGGTCGATTTCAGCGGACACGGTTGCAGCGCTTGCCAGTCGCGAAGCCTCCGAAAGATAGAATTGCGCCAGTTCGATTGCGTCGGCCATACCATCCGCTTCCACTTTCTGGGCATCAAGGTCGTGCCATAGCGTAAGCACGCCTGCGATACGCGCCGCCTGCTCCGCCGCTTTTGAAGCCGTACCCGTGATATGGGCAAATGTGCCACCTGGGGCCTGTGCCGCTTCGATAGTGTCGGAAAAATCTACTAGCAGCGCGCGGGCTTCGTGGGTCAGTTGCAGTGTCCGGGGTTGCAGTTCCCGGGTTTCCGGGTCCATTGGAAGCGGCGTGTCGAGAATTTCGCGCATCCGCGTCGCGAAGATTTCCAGCTCCGTATCATCGCGACGGGCGTTCGCTTGCATTCGGGTGCCGATTGCGCTGGGCGGTTCGCATATCAGAAAGCGAGGCAGGAAGCCCGTATCCGCCGCCAGCGGGTCAGCCATAAAGCCGCGCGCCACCGTCGGTTGCACCATCAAATGCACCGCAAGCCGCCGCCCGAATAACGTCGCGTGCCCATCGCCCGCGCGTGTGCGCCTTATTGGATTGCCTTGCCAAAGGTCATTGAAGGCGGCGAGCGTCTTTTGCCGGTTTTCGGAATTCATCGCGTGCCCGCCCAGAAATTGCCCCCCTTCATCCGAGAAAAGCCCAAGGCTGGGTTGCCCGAAAGCAAACAGCTTTGTCAGCCCTTCAAATGTCGGTTCGGTCACGGTTCGATCAGCGGAAGGCGGGGCTTCGGGTTCCGGCCCGAGTTCCTCAAGATCGGCTCGCGCGGCAATGCGCTTTTCGCCATTGCCTCTTTTTGCTTGAGCGAGGATGCGGTCGCGTTCCCCCTTCCAAATCGCGTGGCTGTTGGTCCATGCCAGCGTTGTTTCGCGCCGGGCTTTGGCCTGTTCGCGTTCATGCGCGCGCAGCCCGTCCATAAAAGGGGCATCGCAGGCAGATTTTCGTTCGCCGGAGCGGGCCACCGTCAAGGCATAAAGCGAAATCGGGCGTGCGCCGCCCAGCGTTTCAACATCTGCAAAGCCCTGCACCGCCAAAGATGCCACCGCCAGCGCAGATTGCGCCGGGATCGCCACTGGGGCTTGCGTCATGCCTTGCACCGCTTCCACAGCCGCGCGCAGCGGCCCGAGCGCATGCACCGGATAGGGCTCGCCGGTGGGGATCTCCCGCACCAGCGGTTGCGGCCCTTCGTGGCCCACAACCTGCACAAGCTCCGCCGCAACATCATGACCGGCGCAAGCCATGTCGTTAAAGTCTGTCGGCACATCCGGGAAAACAATGTCACATCGCGCCATATCCGCAGCTGCGGTGGCCTTTGCGCGTCCGGGGTTGCCCTCAGTGTTTACGTCATCATCGCCAGCGACAATGAGCCGTGCTTGCGGGTGCGCCGCCTTAGCTGCCTGCGTCACGTCTATGAGGTTTCCGGCATTGAACGCGACATAGACCGTTGCGCCTGTCGCCTCTGCGATGGTCGCGCCCGTGGCGAAGCCCTCGCATACATACACGGTGTTACTGCCGTTGGGTTCGTTAGCACCCGGAATAATATAGTAGCAGCCGCGCGTTTTGCCGCCGGTCATAAACCGCTTTTTGTCGGTCCAGATATATTGCAGGCTGACAATCCCGCTGGCATCGCATACCGGAACAACGAGTGCATCGCCCTTGATCCGCGCGCCGTGCGGCTTTATCCGCTTCGCGTCTAGATATGAGTGCGCCGTTGCGGGTTGCAGCGTTTCCCATTCCGCGCGCGCCATTATCGCGGTTTCGGCGTGTAGTTTGGCCTGCGCTTCTTCGCGTAGCCGCTTGGCTTCCTCTATGTGGCCGGACAGGGCGGTGCGCTCTTCATGCGACATGCTTTCAGCGCGCTTGCTAACCCACGTCTCGCGCTCGCCCGTGCGCCAGTCGCCATAGACGCCAACGCCGATATTGCCGCCGGGGTTGAACGTGTCGGGGAACTCGTAATAGACCGCCCAGCCCGCATCGCCTTGCGGCTTGTCGCCGGGTGCCGGGAACCGGCTGATATCTGTACGGCTCAAGAATGTCGGTGGGAGATAGCCGCACTCGCGCAGATGATCCACGAATGCCGCGCGTGGATCGGTCATTGATACGTATGCGGATTTTTGCGGTGGCTTGGCCTTAAAGCCGCCGGGAAAGGCTGTTGCGAGGGATACCATTATGCGGTCTCCCTTCGGCTTTCTATCCACTCCGCAATTTCTGCGGAATGCCATCCTACGGCACGCGGGCCAAGTTTCACCGGCTTTGGAAACTGTTCATCTGAAATGAGCGAATATATCGTTGAGCGACTGAGTCCCGTCACTCGACGAACTTCGGGTAGTCGGAAAATGACTCGCATCGATATCTCCATAGTAAATGTTGGTCGTCATGGATGTCATACCGATGATTTTGAAAGTCAGCTTAGTTCATTTTTTTCAGAATTTGACGCACGCGCGATGACGTTAGGTTGAATTTACTTGCTATGTCCTCAGCTGCGATGCCTTGCGAACTAAGCCTTAGTATCCGTTCGTCTCTACTCCGGTTTGCGTCTCCCCGGACGGTGGCGGACTTCTTTCCCCCCGCTTTTGTCCGCTGCCTGTAACTTTCGCCCATTCTCAACGCCCTCATTGCGGTTGGAAGTGCATCGTCATCGTCAGGGTTGCTATTTGTTATTACAGAGTTGCGAGAGACTTCCATCGCGATTGCGAATTTGATTGATGCCCCTACAATTTCGTCAACGTGACTGCGCGAAAATCCGGCGGATGTAACTTTCTGAATTGTGTGGTTGAGCTCACTCAGAGCATTTTTGACACGCTCGCTTCGAAGAAGTTTGGATGCAACTTCTTCTCCTTTTGGATTGACTGCACTTTTCTTGCTATCTGGCAATTCTGATAACCTTTCCCGGCGCATGTATTCTGCTTGAACAATACCTAGACCATTCATCCATAAGACGGCGGCGCTTTTCGAGAAGATCGCCGCGCCGGTAAGCGGCTTCCACCTTGTTGCTCACAACATGCGCCAGCGCCATTTCGCTCACTTCGGAGGCGAAGGCGGTTTGTTCCGATGCCCAGTCGCGAAAGGACGAACGGAACCCATGCACGGTTATGACTTCGCCGTCTTTATTTGTGTAGCCCTTGCCGCCTGCGGCCAGACTGGCCTTGTGCATCCGGCGGATGAGCGCGGTCATTGCCATATCCGAAAGGCCCTTGCGGGGTTTTGTGCTTGGGAAAATGAAGTCGCTTTCCCTTGTTTCGGCAAGCTCTTTCAATATGGCAACCGCTCTATCTGAGAGTGGCACGGTGTGCGGGCGTCCGGCCTTCATGTTCTCAGCCGGAACGGTCCATAGTTTCGCCTCCAAGTCGATTTCGCTCCACTTCGCCAAGCGGACGGGCTTTGAGCGGCTGGCCGTCAGGATTGCGAATTCCAAAGCGCGGGCGCTCGCTCCCTGTTGCGTCCGCAAGTCCGCCATAAAGGCCGCGACTTCGCCATAGGGGATGGCGGGGAAGTGCTTTTCGGTGGCGAGCTTGGCGCGGCGCGGAAGGGAATGGGCCAGATTGCCTTTCCAGCGGGCCGGATTGTCGCCTTCCCGGTATTTGTTAGCCGTGGCCCAATCGAGAACGCTTTCAATGCGCCCCCGGACACGCGAGGCCGTCTCTCGCTTGGTTTCCCAAATCGGCTTAATGACCCGGAGAACGTGACCGGGCTCGATGCCTCGCACGTCGCGATTGCCCAGCACCGGCTTTGCATAGACCCTGAGAGTGCTTTCCCATTGGTCCGCGTGCTTTTCGTTCCGCCATGCCGATTTATGGGTTTCGATGTACGCCTCGGCTGCGTCCCAGAATGTGATTGTATCGGCCTGTGCAGCCTTGCGAGCGCGCTTGTGCTCAATGGGGTCCGTCCCCGCCAAAAGCAGCTTACGGGCCTCAAGGGCCGCTTGGCGCGCCTCTGCCAGCGACACCGTGTCTACCGGCCCTAACCCCATGCCACGGGCCTTGCCATTGCTCATGTAGCGGAAAACCCATGAGCGCGCGCCTTGGCGGTTTATCTGCAAATAGAGATTATTGCCGTCGCCATAGAGGCCGGGGGCCGTTTTGCTTGCGACCGTTCGGGCCGTCAGTCTGTTTGCCTTGCGTACCATGAGATTTCCCTGCCCAGATTCAATTTATCAAATTGATTATCAAATATGAGCCGGATTTTGGCAATCCATATTGGACGATTTCGGACGCTAATCGGCATAAACGACTGTAAAATAAGGACTTATCGAGCCTTCTAAAACCGCGCCGGATGTAAGTTCTAAAGACATCCTCTCCGCCATTTTCCCCGATTTTTCGAGAATGAACCTGGAAGCCTGCGGGCCCGCCCGCGCTTAGCGCAAGTGGCGAAGCACCTTTTCGGACTCCATCGAGAAGAAGCTGCCCGCGACCGGGTCTTGCTCTGCGGTGGCACAGGGCTAGGTTATCCATATCGGCGTGACAGCCTGATATGGAGTTTCCGTTGTCGGAAAATTTCTTCGCGCAAGTTTTTGAAGTCGTTGACTGGATGCCTGATTGGGCGATGACACTGGCGCTGCTTGTGGCGGCAGCTGCGGTGGCCGTGCCGATCCACAGCATTGCCATCAGGCTGCTGATGAGGGCGTTTTCCGGCCGCGCCATCTATGTTCAGACCCTTCTTCGCCGGACGCGGAGCCTGACAAGGACGATCATACTCTTCATCGCCTTTACCCTGGTGTTACAGGCGGCGCCGCTCAGCGAGGGCGCACTCTCGACATGGAGTTCCGTCCTGGGCGCTTTGCTTTGCGCCATTATTGGCTGGACCGCCATCTCCACCGTGCACATCGTGAGTGACGTTTATCTGGCGCGTTTCCGCCTCGATCTGGCGGACAACCTGCAGGCGAGAAAGTATGTGACGCAGATCCGCATCCTGCGGCGCGTGGCAAATACGCTGATCGTGCTGCTGGCATTGGGCGCTGGATTGATGACGTTCGAGTCGGTCCGGCAATATGGCGTCAGCATCTTTGCGTCGGCGGGTGCGGCCGGTCTCATACTTGGGCTGGCAGCGCGGCCGGTGCTGGAGAACCTTATTGCAGGTATCCAGATTGCGATAACACAGCCGATCCGCATCGACGATGCGGTGGTTGTGGAAGGCGAGTGGGGCTGGATCGAGGAAATCACCGGCACCTACGTTGTCATCCGCATATGGGACTGGCGACGGCTTATCGTGCCGCTTTCCTATTTCATTCAAAATCCCTTCACCAACTGGACACGCGAGAGCGCGTCGATCATCGGCACGGTGTTTCTTCACGCGGACTACACATTGCCGGTGGAGGAACTGCGCGAGTGTCTCGGCAAACTCGTGAAGGACGATCCGTTATGGGACGGCAAAGTGGCGGTCATACAAGTAACGGATGCGAATGATCGTACGATAGAAATACGTGCGTTGGTCAGCGCGCGTACATCGCCCGATGCGTGGGATTTACGCTGCAATATCCGGGAAAGGCTTGTTGCCTGGATTCGCGACAACCATCCCGATTGCCTGCCGCAAGTGCGCAGCGCGTCGATCAAAGGCGAACGCGCTCCGATATCTGCCGAAATTGACGATATTCCTGCAAAAGACGCAGATGACAGCAGTTGAAGGCAGATGCGGAGTAAATCCGCCCTGAATGTGTGAAATCAGCCGAAAAGCGTGACTTCCAGTGAAGTTTGAGTTGCACGGTTGCTAGTGGAGGCGGGCTTTGTTAGCTTGCCTGCGCTGAGAGGGCATTCACATAGGTCGTACCACACGCGTGCGGCGCTGTCCCCAGTCGTATCCCGCAGCGTTGCTGCCTTGCCGCTTTTCTGCCGGCGTTTAGGGATGCGGCCCGTTTTCGTGCATCTGCGCGGCTTACCTTTTGCGGGCTCAGAAAACCGATCTCATAGGTTGCCGGCCGTTTTATGGCTGGTGCCGTTTATGCTTTTGGCGGCTGAGGAATCGCGCGTGCGGTCGCCGTCATATCCCGAAGGAACGTCATCATGGAACAGACCAAGAAAAAGCAACAGGAATTCGGTGAAGATCCGCTTGCCGTGCGCGAAACCGATCACTATCAGCACGAATACACCGAATCCTTTGTTGAAAAATGGGACGACCTGATCGATTGGGAGAGCCGCGCGAAAAGTGAAGGGGAGTTCTTCATCGACATCCTCAGGAAGCGCGGGAAGCACAAGATTCTCGATGTCGCAACGGGAACGGGATTCAATTCCGTGCAGCTTCTAAAGGCAGGCTTCGATGTGACGAGCGTCGACGGCGCTGCGGAAATGCTCTCGAAAGCTTTCGGAAATGCGCGTGATCATGGCTTTGTCATGCAGACGGTTCATGCGGACTGGCGCTGGCTCAACAAGGATGTTCACGGAAAATACGACGCGATTATCTGCCTCGGTAACTCGTTCACGCATCTTTTCGAAGAAAAGGATCGTCGTCGTGCGCTTGCCGAGTTCTATGCGGCGCTGAAGCATGACGGCATCCTTATCCTTGATCAGCGCAACTATGACGCCATCCTCGACCGCGGCTTCAGCACGAAGCACAAATATTATTACTGCGGAGACCAGGTGACGGCCGAGCCGGAACATGTCGACGATTCTCTGGCGCGCTTCCGTTACACGTTCCCGGACGACAGCGTCTATCACCTGAACATGTTCCCGCTGCGCAAGGCCTATACGCGCCGCCTCATGCACGAAATCGGCTTCCAGAAGGTCGTCACCTACGGTGATTTCGAAGAAGACTACAAAGACGAAGATGCCGACTTCTTCATTCACGTTGCGGAGAAAACCTATAATGACGAGTAAATCGAACGCTGTCGCTCAGGCAGAAGCCTATTACGACAGTCCGGACGCGGACTCGTTCTACTTCACCATCTGGGGTGGTGAAGACATCCATATCGGGATGTACAAGGACGATAATGAGCCGATCGTCCCTGCGAGCCATCGTAACGACGAGACGCTGGCATCGATGCTCGACGGTATTGATGCGAACACCGTCGTTCTTGACATCGGCGCGGGATATGGCGGCGCCGCGCGGCATCTCGCCAAGACCTATGGCTGCAAGGTCATCTGCGTAAACATCAGCGAGAAGCAGAACACTCTCAATCGCGAGCTGAACAAGAAGGCCGGCCTTGAGGACAAGATCGAAGTTCTTTACGGCGATTTTGAAGCCATCCCGGCCGAGGACAACACCGTTGACGTTGTGTGGTCGCAGGATGCGATCCTGCACAGCGGCAATCGTCCGCGTGTGCTCGACGAAGTGAAGCGTGTGCTGAAGCCCGGTGGCCAGTTCATCTTCACCGATCCGATGCAGTCGGATGATTGCCCGGAAGGTGTGCTTCAGCCGATCCTCGATCGTATCCATCTCGAAACGCTGGGCAGCTTCGGCTTCTACGACAGGGAACTGACGGCACGCGGTTTCGAGAAGGTGGACGTCAAGGAGATGACGCACCAGCTTCGCCGTCACTATTGGCGCGTTGGCGAGGAACTCAAGGCGAATTATGAGCGGCTGACCAAGGGCTCGAGCACGACCTATCTCGACAACATGATCAAGGGGCTCGGCCACTGGGTCGATGGCGCGGACAAGGGCTATCTCGCCTGGGGCGTCATGCATTACCGCTTGGCAAAGTAAGCCGGGAGACCTAGATTTCCCGTTGCCGGAGCTTTTTCCGGCACTCAAGGATCGAATGATGACGCAGTCGGCTCACATGCAGGGCAACTGGTGGACCACCCGGAGGGTGGCCCCGTAACGTCGTCTGTTTGCGATCGTACCGGACAAGGCCGCCCCCTCTGGAGGCGGCCTTTTCGTTTGAGATATTCATCGGAAAGCGCTTCCAGGTGCGGCCGGGCCGGCAGCCAAGGAGAAGCGAGATGAAAGCCTGTGTCAGCGAATCCCCGAGGGAGTTCGAGCTCGACGGTGTCGTGCCCTGGGGTAGGCGGCTGTGGGAGTATCGTGCATTTTTCGGACTTGGCGATCTTGCGTCCTGCGTCCCGGTGCTGGATGCAGGGGGCGGCCCTTCCTCCTTTGCCGCAGAGGCGGCTGCCGCCGGGCGTCCCGTTATTGCCGCCGATCCGGTTTATGCGCTTGAGCCGGAGGATATAAGCCAGCGCTTCGAGGAAACCGCGAACGCCATGCGAGCGGGAATGCGGCGAGCGTCCTATCGCTTCAACTGGAGCCAGTACGGTTCGGAAGCTGCCGTTCACAGGATTCGGCGGGAGGCGCTGGATCTTTTTTTGGCGGACTTTGAAGCGGGGAAAGCGGACGGGCGTTATGTGCCGGCGTCGCTGCCATTTCTTCCATTCAATGACGGCTCTTTCCGTCTCGCGCTTGTCTCGCATCTATTGTTTCTCTACGGAGACGATCTTGATTTCGGCTTTCACCTCGCGGCGCTCCGCGAGTTGCTGCGTGTCGCAGAAGAAGTGCGGGTTTTCCCGCTTGTCAATCTGGAGGGGTTGCCTTCGAGCCATCTGCCGGGTGTCATGAATGAGCTGCGGCGGGGTGGTGCCGAAGTCGATATCGTTCCCGTGCCATTTGAATTCCAGAAGGGGGCGACGCGAATGCTCCGTGTACGCTGTTCCTAGAGTTTTTCGGTGGCGAGGAACTCGTCAACGGCAGCAAGTACTTCTGGCTCGTCTAGGAACGGCGCATGGCCCCTGTCCTTTGCGACCACGCTCTTCATGGCGGGGTTGGCTTCGGTCATGCGGGCCACAATGTCCGCGGTCAGGATATCGGAGTTTTCCCCGCGTATGGCGAGAAGCGGCATCTGGGAGAGGGACTTGAACTGAGGCCAGAGGGTGGGGATTTTGCCTTTCGATGCTTCAAGTTCCTTGCGCATGGCTGTGCCGATTTTTGGATCGTAGTCCATCTTCGGCGCGGCATGTTCTTCCGCGAAGGTGCGGTGCGCGAATGCGCGCCAGGCTTCGGCAGACAGGTTCGGGAATTCACGCTCGTTCATCATGCGAAGCTTCACGGCGGCTTCGTCCCATGTCTTCGGTATTTCCGTGACGCCGACATAGCTAGCGATGCGTGCAATGCCTTTTGGCTCCACTTCGGGGCCGATGTCATTCAGTATTGCGGCCTTGATGACGTTTGGTCGGAAGGCGGCAAGCGCCATGATGATCAGACCGCCGCGCGATGTGCCGGCAAAGACGGCCTGGCCGACGCCGGCAGCACCCATCAGGTCGAGCGTGTCCATCATTTCATGAGCCGGCGTGTAGTCCGACCAGTTGTCGCAATAACCGGACCGGCCGCGGCCTCGCAGATCCGGGCAGATGACGCGGCGGC
>CXWF01007320.1_pt1 | contig 25381 bp, 40 predicted proteins | sample 468421 | NCBI WGS metagenome assembly CXWF01 (sample SAMEA2620812, study PRJEB7988) | marine metagenome | biome: marine biome (ENVO:00000447); feature: surface water layer (ENVO:00002042); material: "saline water (ENVO:00002010), including plankton (ENVO:xxxxxxxx)" | depth 5 m
GTTGATGATAGTGAATGGGAAGTGGATTGGTACGATATTGGTACTTACGAACAGACAGGGTTTGACAATGACAGAAAACCCGTTACTACTACCATGTATCGCTGTAAAGCGAAGCTAAAGCGAATAGACCCATTTAAGAGTTTGAAAAGCACAAGAGAATCTTTGATGGAAGATTTATCATACCTTACAAAGTATACACCAAAGCATAAAAAAATTATCAAAGGGCAGGACACTACGCCGCATTTATTGGAGATAGGCGCGTATGATTTGCATTTAGGAAAGATAGGTATAATAGGAGATGAGTATAGTATGGATATTGCAGAAGAAAGATTAATGAAAGCAATAGAGCATTTATTAATTAGAGCTTCATCTTTTACAATAGACAAAATATTATTTGTAGTGGGAAATGATTTGTTAAACACTGATGGCGATAAACCAATACCAAGAACAACTAAAGGGACACCTCAATTTAATAGTGACCATCATATAGAAATGTATAAGAAGGCTAGAAGATTGATGATAATGGCTATAAATGAATTAGCAGAGATATGTTCTGTTCATGTGGTAATTATGCCTGGTAATCACGATGAAGAATGTATAATGTACCTAGGAGACGCATTAGAGCTATACTACGAGAATAATGATAACGTTCTAGTAGATAACACTAGACCGCTAATGAAAGGCTTTAAATACGGTAAAAACCTTATTGCCTTTGACCATGGACATAAGATGAAAGCAGACAAAGCTGTACAAATATTGCCACAAAGATTTAAAGAAATGTGGAGTGATGTAGATTATGTAGAATTACATAGAGGACATTTACATGGAGTGCACCACAATAAGATAGGCGCAACAACTGAGCTAAGTGGTATTACAGTTCGTAATCTTGGAAGTATGTGTGCTACTGACCAATGGCATGACGACAAAGGATATGTAGGAAATGTAAAAAGAGCACATGGTTTTGTATGGAGTAAGAACAACGGCCTACAAGCAGAATTTTATTACAACGTTCCAATAGAATAAAAAAAAGGGAGGCATTACGCCCCCCCTTTCATCATGAATAAACAAAGAATAGTTTATAGAGATATCAGCTCTTTCAACTTTTGAAATTGTTTTAATTGCTTAGACAATTCCTTATTCTTAAATTTTAAAGATGCTACTTCTTGTTTTAATGCAAGTATAATAGCATTACTTTTTACCCCCTGTACTTGAGGCTCATGACCTAAATCTTTTGCAAAGATACTTAATTCATTATATATATCTCTATAATAATTTAAAGTCATCATTCTATTATGCTCTCTTTCATAGAACTGTATAGTTGAATGGTCTCTACCTAATATCTCTCCAGTTTCTACTTGTGTTATTCCAAATGCTATTCTTAATACAACACCTACACAAGCTCTTACTTCTCTAACTTTACCTTTTCTAGAAGTGCTTAATAATTCTGTTTTATTGACATTACCTATTTTACAAGCAAGGTCTATAAGTTTTTTGACACTTTCGTTGTCTGTTTTTACTTTATACATCATAATAATTTTAAATGTTTTTCTTTTACTTTTTGATTAAACTCTTTGTTTCTTTCTGCCTTATCATGACAGCTTCTACAAAGAGCAGCTAAGTTTTCTATGTAGTCTTTGTTCTTGGAGCCTCCGATACCACGTCTTTCAATGTGATGAATATCAACAGCTCTAGCATTACATACCGTGCATCCTATGAAATCATCTATCCCATAGTTAAAGTATTTCATGTAAACTTTAGTGTGTTTTTTCACCTTCTTTCGTAGTCACCAGATTCTACTAGATGTCCCTCTTTAGCATTGTTAAAATATAACCACGCTTTATATCTTTTCTTACCACCAATCACAGTTATTTTTTTTCTTTCATACCAACCAGGGTGACCTTCTAATAAATCTATCATACGAAGTGTATGACTTGATACCTTATATAACTCTCCAAATATACTTGACACCTCTTCATCATCACTGACAAAAGGTATTCCATTTGCATACATGGCATACTTTTTTTTAGTAAGACCTGCGTCTACAAATTCAGAGTTTTTTAAAAGGACATGATTACCATGCCCCTTTCTTAATGTTCCGTAAACAAAAACTAATTCCATATTATATACAGTCGCTTAAAATTTTAATTAATAATACATTGATAGTTGCTAATGTTAAAAATATTAATACAGCAACTAAATCTACTGGGTTTATATTTCGCATATCTCTCCTGAATTATAATCAATCTCTGACATAGACAAATCTCTTAAGCCCATATCTGTTCCTGATATCATTATACTTTTGTAATACTTTAGTGCATTCATATAAAGCTCTCTACCATCATTAATAGTTTCTTTACTTAATTTAAATGTACATATACAATGCGGCTTATCTTTCTCAATAGCGATAATATAATAATCATCGTACCCCAAAGCATCAAGATAATAAGCCGCTTGCATATGGTAACACGAATTAAGCATAATATCTATATAATTTTCTGGATGAGCATTTCTAGTTGTTTTTAAATCAACTATATACTTCTTTGATGTATTAACTGCATCAAGTTTACCTTTACACAACATGTCTACATCTTCATTTTTCCATGTATATATTTTTTCTATTTCATTACATCCTCTTAATAAATCTATATTTTTGTGATGTACTAACTCTTCATACATACCCATCATAGTTTCATAATTCTTTGTAGTAATAGGCTCCCTACCCTTTAACGATTCATTAAACTTTGCTAATGTTGTTTTACCTAAAGTAGTTCTTTTGTCTACGTCTGGTTCTTTAACATAGTTTGTTGTAAACTTATCTAAACCTTCCAATGCTAACATATGAAATGCTGTTCCAAATTTCATTGCTTGTGTTGGGTTGGTTGGGTTTTCCATTTTATAAGCATAATGTTTAGGACATTTATCTATAAATGATTTCAACATAGAATTAGATAAGTACATATAATCTTCATAGTATGTATTGTCTGTTAACTCTAGGTCTGTAATTAATTTTATCTTTGGTCTTTTCATATCAATTTATATAATGCTATGATGGTGTTGTTACCCCATCTGTTTTTTACTGTTAAGTCTTCACTAATTATATTGTATCCATCTTTTCTTAATTCATATATGGTTGCTGATAATCTAGTGTTACCTAAATCTCTAATTGCGTCTAGACTAGTTATATGTTTAAACTCTTTAAGGTAGTCTAATAGTCTAGTATAATGAGTATTATTTCTTCTCTTTGTCATTTGTATTCGATTTTATGGTGATTAATACACCTGGTTTAACTTTATTGTATTCATATGGTTCTAGAACAGGTAATAAAAAGTCTGCATTATCATCCTCTATCCAATGATACTTAACCATAAGGTCTTGTACAGTTTGTAAAGGATTAACGTAGTCAAACTTTCGTTTACTGTTTCTAATAAATTTAAATGAAATTGTATACGGAGCATTATGTTTTTTTAACTCCTTTAAGAATTCTTTTCTTATTCTTAAGTAATCTTCTTTAGTTTCTTTTATATATCTCATAGTTGTTTTACTGTGTATGAGATACTTACCTGTCCATCTCTTTCCATTTTTACTGGAAGGAACATTACCAAGTATAAAAAAACTATTCATATTCAACTTCATTAGGGTCAGGAATATAAAGACCTAACGTGGTAGACGCAAACGATTTACATTCTTCAATGTACGCTTGCATCTCCGCATTAGTAAGTTTTGTGGTAGATTTAGTACCGTGTATCCATATACCTTTTATTTGGTATTTAGTTCTTAAGAACATAGACTTCAAAACTTCGTGCATTTCATCTTTATTATAACCTGTTTCTTCAGACAGTAGTTTGACAATCACCGCCCAATAATACGAGTTAAGGTTAAGACTCCGTCTTTCCTTTTGCTCCCTAACTGTAACAACTACAGTCTTGCCCTCGTAATTAAGTAAGTGATTGTCAAACCTTTCTCTGTCTTGAAAAGTGACTTTACCGTTTTTTATAAAAGCTCTATGCTTATATATCATTAACAGTCACAGTTGTTTGTAGCTATACCTACATTAAACAATACTAACTTGCCACATCTTCTTGATATGTCAAATTTTATTTCAAAAAATATAAAGCTCAACATTCTAAACTTTAATTCAAATTTATCTAATTGTCTTTTGCTTTTAAAGTAATTTACTACTTTCATAATTAAAATGGTGTTTGAATGTCAGCAGAACCTCCTTGCGAAAGTTTTAAAGCTTCTTCGTATCTAGCTCTATCTTCTGCAGACATTGGTTTATTATAGCTATCCTTAAAGGTAATCTTTTTACCAAATGGATTAGCAAATTTATATTCAACTCTTGATTTTATTTGTGGAGTATTGGTGTCTTTGTCTGTAGTCCAATATTCCCTTTTCGCCAAACAGACTTCAATTTTCTTGTTTATAATACTATTGCAAGCCATGTGTGGGTCTTGAAATGTAGTTGCTCCAGCAGAAATAAGAAAAGATTTAAATATTTCTGTTCTTACTTTTGCAGCAGCATCACTAGTGTGTGAATCAACTCCACTAAATTTCAAGAATGCTATACCTGCATCATTACCTACCATAAATTCTGTATATGGTGTGCCCTGATAACCTGGTACTTCATCACTTGTTTTAAACTTTCTAATTTCAACTGTATGAGCTCCTGCACCCAAGTAATCTGACTTGGATGTAGAAGCATTTTCTATTTTAGTTTCATTCAATTTTGGAAACATTTTTATTCGATTTTAATTAAACACTTTCTTTAGCAAACGTACTATTTATAATAGCAGTTTGTGGTTCAGAGTAATAAGTTCTACATGCATTAATAACTTGTTTTAAGTCATTGTCAATATGCAAGTCTAAAAACATACCCATAGGACTCTTTGCAGAATCTCTACCTGTTGTATTTGTTCTAAACCTATACTGAACTCCTTCATCTGTTGCTTTTGTATCTGTAAATAGACATATAACAAATTCTTTTTCTACTCTTTTCTTCCATCTGTTACCATCAATGGCAACAAACCTTTCTTCTACTCCATTGTCTCCGTCATACACACCATCAATAGCAGTGAATATAACGTACTTATCAGAGTTTTTAGACTTGTCTAGTATTCTACCTATCTCTTTGTTATAATAACCCCATATATCAAAGCCTTTGTATCTTATTTCGGCTTCTCTATATATGATTTCTATAAGAGATGTAAAAGATTCAATAACAATAGTTTTAATTTTATCACTCTCCATAGCTTTGTCTAAAGCTGAGTGAAATTCAGATACGCTTTTGACAGGTACGTTCATAAAGTCATTAGCGTTTTTGAATGGTAGTTGTTTTCTTTCTGTGTTAATCACAGCAGTGGACTTAGGGTCAAGATTTCTCATAGAGCTCGACTTACCTGACCCCGAGGGTCCCACAATAATAATGTTCGGTTTCATTTGTCTTTCGTTTTTAAATTAAACAATTCGGTTTTACTTATCGGTTTTTTTTTATTATTAGATTTGACAAACTTCGCATAACCTTTGAACATAAAGTTTTTATTTTCATTAAGGTTAGTTTCTATTTGCTCAAATGTTTTGTTAAGAACTTTTTTAACAAGTGCTTTACTAACTTTTAATTTTTTAGAAACTTTTTTTACGTTGTCGTCAAACCTAATCATAATGTACAAATGTACTTAATAAATACAAATATACAAAAATAAAACAACAAAAAAGAAAATAGTTATTAACGGTGTAATGTTGGTAATTCTTCAAACTTTGTTAAGTAATCTATGAACTTTAGATATCTACTACCAATACCTATATTCCTACCTTTAGCAAAAATAATTTCTGCCATACCTTCTACACTTTTACCCATGTCATCTACTTTAATACCATAATACTCTGGTCTGTATACAAAAGTTACAACATCTGCAGCCTGTTCTATTTCGCCTGATTCTCTTAAATCTGCTAGTGTAGGCCTACCTGTTTCTCTTTTACTTACATTTCTAGACAACTGTGATAAAGCTATAACAGTAATATCTAGTTCTTTAGCTATGTTCTTTAATGCTCTAGCAACGTGAGAAACTTCTTGTTCTCTACTTCTACCGTGTATGTTGTAAGAAATAAGTTGCATATAATCTACAACAACCATTTGTATTTTTTTTGCTATAACATATTGTCTTATTCTATTTAAAAGATATTTAAGAGACGTGTTCTTACATTCATCAATATACATATCTAAATTTTCTAACTTAGAAACACTACTGTGTATTTTAGTTAACTCATTGTCGTATAGTTTACCTTTTAATAAATGTTTATTGTTTATATCAGTGTCACCACTAATTAATCTCATAAGCATCTGATTTACAGACATTTCGTATGAAAATACTACAGTAGGATGTCCTAGTTTTACAGCATTTATAGCTAAGTTTAAAGCAAAACTAGTCTTACCCATTGATGAAGCACCTCCAACAATAACTAAATCTTGTTTTTGCCAACCACTAGTAAAGTTATCAATAGATAAGAATCCACTAGGAATACCTGTTAACCCATTTGATTGCATGTTTTTTTCTAAAGTTTTTAACATGTTGGGCATTTGTTCTTTTATAGAAATAATTTTAGAATCATCAATGTTACCAATTTTTTGTGTTTCTAATTCTATAGCTTGAACCATTTCAAATAAATCATCATCATTATTGATTCTATTTAATGTATTTTCACACAATTTTTTAAGTTGTTTCTTTTTACTTGTTTGATTTAGTATAAGAATTAAAGATTGTGGTTGATACAAATCATAAGAATTGTTTAAACACTCATTGGCAAGTGTTATAGCTGATGATTTATCTGAAAAGGATAAGTAAAACTCTGTTAAATCTACTTTATTATTAGCTTGATACTGAGCATCTATAGCATTGTATAATTTTTTATGTTCAATATTAGTGAATAATGATTCGTCTAATAAAGTATGATTTTCATAGTAATGGTTAGGGTTGTTTATAAGTTTACCCAATAAAACTTTTTCAAAATATTCTATATCATTCATATTTATTTAATGCTTGATTTTTAATATCTATTTTAAATTCTAAATATTCAATGTATTTTATAATATGTTCAAGATAATATTGGTCATCAGACTTTAATTCTTCTATTCTAAAGTCCATAAAATAATCAATACCATCTTTAACGATATCTAAATCTAATTTATCTTTCATCGTAGTCTTTGTATTTTGGTTTAGTATAAACCTGTTTAACTTCTTTGATGTCAATAGGCGGTAGCTCATCCTCCCAACGTTCGTATTTAAGCCAACGTATAGGGTCAGGCGGATTAGGGTACCACGTATTGTTCTGTGCATATTTTGCACGCAGGACGTTCTGACTAACCAAACTGTCCATGATGATAGTGAACAACTCTGCTGACATCTTTAGTTTAGACCAGTATGTCTTGCATTGTTTTTTACCTACCTTTTTAGGATACTCTTTCCAAAAAGTATCGAACCATAATTGTTTTTGTAGTTTATCCATAAGTACTTAAGTATTTATTTATTAATTCTTCTTGCAATGGTGCGGTATCATCATCTTGTAAAACATAATCATAACCATACCAAAGAAGATAATTTTCTATTAAACTTTTTTTCATTCTATTAGAATTATCATCTTCCCATTCATCTTCACAACCAAAGGTTGTTTCCATAAACCCCTCATCAAATACAGGATTATAAAACCATTTACTACAAAAATCAGTTAGTATTTCTTTTATTCTTCTTTGTGTTAATTTTTTCATAATTTTTTTCAAATTTAATTTAATAATTGTTAATAGTCAAAAAAAGTTATTAACATTAAGAGGGACCAGGATTAACAGCGTCTAGAAGAAACTTTATTAACTAAAGTTTTGTATTATCCTAATAACTACATGTCATTGTCCTGGTAATTATTGGTAAACCTCTTAATATTAAGAAAGGTGCATGGTTCAATCACGGGCATAGTTACGGAGAATAATTAATAACTATTACCACACACCTTTCTGTTAATGAGTAGCGATTAACTTTGTGTAAACTTATCTTTTCTTTTATCTATGTACTCTAAAAGCTCTATAGCTTTATCAGTATCTTGAATTCCTGTAGATACTATATCACGCAATAGTATACAAGGCTCAGGATATTTGCTAACATAATGTTTAAAAGATTCCACAATGTCTCTTGGATGGTTTTCTATATACCTAACAAAGCACATACATATCAAAATCCAATTATACATTTTAATATAACTTGTAGTACCACTATGACACCTAAACTCTACAGTATCAGGTGAATATTTGTAACTACAATTGTTAAGATTTAACCATGTATATCTTGAACTATGATATCTACCATAAGGATGTGGCGTATTCTTATTGTTTGCTGAATCAAATTCTGAACTATCCACATTGACATATTCTGCTAGTAACTTAAGTTGCCTAGAGTATGTTCTAGGATATAGTTTTTTACTTACATATTTTATGTCTTTGTATTTGTCTTTGATTTTGTAACAATAGGAACCTGTTAGCCTCGATGGTGGTAGCATTGTATATATTTCATCTTGAAGCATTTGGCCTAGCATAATGGCTAGGATAGAAAACTTCCTGTTAAAAGTAGCTCCACCAATATGAACATGCAGTCCACAAGATTTATCTACATAACAATGATTATCATTTAGTTCTGTACAAATCTGTGATAACATATCCAAACCCTTATCGCCCTGAAGAACACCTGTGACAAACTCCATGCCGTTGATACTACCATCGTGAACTGCAGCTAATGACAAGTCAGACCAATCTAAACTACTGTCACATGTTTCTATTTCTACACCGAATGTATACTTCATTCCATGTGTCAAGTCAAAAGTATTAGATTCTTTAAGACTGGGAACTCTAAATTGATTTTCCCATTCTTCTCCATTTGGCATGTCATCTACATGTAACCAATCGTCTGAGCTTTCACAATAATCCATATCACAATCTCTTGCAATATCAGAAGACATATAGTATTCATCTCTATTTTCTGAATAAGCATAGTCACATTCGTTATGAAACCAACCTTCATTAGATGAGCTTACCCAACCATAACACATGTTGTCTTCAAACCTATATACTTCAGACCAATGGTCCCATTGTATATAATAATCTGCAAGATTTTCTCTAGGATACCATAACCCATTACACTCACATACTGTAGCGTCGTCCTCATGGATATATATATCACCTCCGTCAATATTAACATAATCATCTATATAGTCTGGATGTACATAATTACCATCATGCAATTGATACATTTCATTAACATCAAATCTTCCTCCGCTTTCTTCACAAACTTTAGTAATAGTAGTCATAAGAGAATTGGTTTAATTGGTTATACAAATCAAGAAGCTTTTCAGATTCTTCTTCTGTAAAACCTCTTTTGTGAGCTTCGCTGTATAGTTCATAAATAAATGATGCATAATCTTGCATTTTTTCAAACTCCTGATATTCATTATGTTTGTAGTCATTAAAAGAATAATCATCTTTATCTATTTCACCCAAATAACCCCAATCTTTATTAGAATAACTACCATAGCTTCTCCAATCTGTGTTAACAGTAGATTTAGCAGGAACTGGCTTGTGCTTAATCTTAATAGTTTTGATTAGCTTACCATTTTCAAGTATGTAAAGTTTGTTCTGAGGAACTTCTTTTACTATGTTCTTGCCTGCTATATTCTTTAGACCTTCTTCCAAAGAACTAAAGTAGTATCCATCTTCTGTTTCTACACCATACAATGGATTATCTCTACGATATACATATAATCTATTATCACCTTTTGTGTATATAACATTCTTTGCACCTCCAAAAAGGCCTAGATGTTTATCATTTTTTTCTTGTGCTAATAATTTAAATATCATTTGAGAGTCTACTGTAGTTGGTTTAATGCCAAACTTTTCACCTACTTCTTTGTAATTGTTTAGTACACCATTGTGTGCACCTATAATGTTTTTGTATTGAAAAGGATGTGCATTTTCTACAGTATGTTCACCATGTGTGGCGAATCTTGTGTGTCCAATTAGAACACTGCCTGTTACATTAGTATCAAGCATAGGCAGAATGTTTAAAGACTCATCTGTTGTCTTGTATATTTTATTGTTTGCATATAACCCTGTAGAGTGTCCACCTCTGTCGTCGTTATCTGCTAGTAAATGTAAAGCCTTAAATATACTTGTATCAGCTTTACCACTAAATCCAACTAATCCACACATTTTTTTTTCGTTTTTAAGTGTTAAATAATAATCATTAATTGCGTCATAAGGTACGCCCCCTGGTCCAAACTCATCTAATATCATACTTCAGCTTCGTTTATCAATTCTTCTTTTTTCAATTCCAATTGATTTCTACGTTTTATTTCCATTTCAAAATATTCTTTAGTATCAACAAAATCTGCTTTACTAACATACGGAAGTAACATTTTAATCAAAGAGATAACAAGATATGAACAAGCATAAGTTCTTTGTTTATCAAGACTATTGTCTTCATATGGTGAAGGGTAATTAATTGACACTTTTGTGTTAATTTTTTGTCCTGATTTACTATGCAAAATCACTATTGGTTCAGAATTATAATCAAAAAACTCTGCTAACCTTAGCTTCATCTTAATTAAATCTACTATGTCTCTAAGACGAATATGTACATTATTGTCTACATATTTATTATTTTTAGATTTGCTTTTAAGGAAAGCTTTGCCATTAAACATATCTTCTAATTGATAAATAGCTTCTTGGACATCTTTTTGATTAATATTATCTTCAAGTAACTGACTTGGATGGTTTAATATTTCTTTTAATGCATAAGACATTATTCCTGTTTTTAATTTTTCCATGTTTTATTTGTTTATTATTAATTCTATTCTTTTAATTAATTCCCACACATCAATACCTCCTAAATTAAATTCTTCTAATTGATTTTTTATATCTTTCTTTAATTTTTCCATAATTTTATTTATTTAATTTTAATAACTTCTTATATAAAAGATTGAAAACCAAAAATGTTTTAGTATCATACGGATATTCTAAATCAGTTTCAATAAGTCCTATAATATATTTTAATTCTTTTGTACTTAATTCTACAACAGAAGAAGATAAACCCTTTTGAGTCATAATTAATTTTTTCATAATTTTATATTTATTTTAACATCCAGATATCATAACAAGTGTAACAAATATTATTACTATTATGTATCCATTTTCTACGTATTTATTCATATTTAATTTTTATGGTATTTATCAGAGTATCCATTCCAATAATTTTCTATTGCTAATTGATTTATAAGGTCAGGATAAGTTTTTTCTAATTCTTGTAAGTCACTGCCGTTCAGTGGTTTACCATTTTTAAACTTACCTGATGAAACAAACGCATCAGAAAATTCTGGAAAGTCCCAGTTATGTACTTCTTCCAAAGACAATGTAGCTATGTCAACTTCTTGATTATTTACTAGTATTTTCATGTAAATTGTTTTTAGTTTTAAACTTATCTAATCTTGATTTTAAATCTAAGACCATTTCATCACAAGAACCACAGCCCTCTATATACTGTTCAAAGTCATCACTTCGAAAATCTATAGCGTCTGCAACTGCGTCTTGTATCATGCCACTAATAGAACTACCGTCTACGGATATGTGTTGAATTTCATATTTTAAAGCATTTAAATCATCTTCACATTGTTTAACAAACAAAGTAAGTTCTGATTTAGGTATGATAACTTTATCTTTACCTGAAAGATAATCAGCTACCAATAAATTAATAGAATTAAGTAATTTTTTCATGTTATAAGTATTAATTAGTAATTAGTAAAAAAAAATAATAAGACATTGGCTACAGATATTTGTGTTGTTCTGGTCAGTTCCGATTTTAATGAATAGTCTAAGCAATTCACGGTAAACAACATTTTAATCTGTAGCCTAATAGTCTTATCTTATAAGGTAAAAGAAGGCATACCTCTATTACGGCGTAGTATCAATGAAAAATCAATTTTAACGGACTCGCAAGAATCTTTGAGGTGATACTATTTATCGCTAAGAGGTAATGCTTTCTTTATAAGTTACAGGGCCTGTTTACAGTTAATGCTATTGAATGAAAATCTGAAACAATAACATTTTTTGCCAGACCTTACGGCTAAGGCGACCCTGTGTAAGTTACAGGGTGTATGATAGGCTTCAATCATGCCTTGACCACCTTACGGTAAAGTCCACCCTGTTGTTAAACTAAATTATATGTAGCTATGTGGTATGATATTTGTATATAGTCATCATTCTCTTCCATATCAACTGTATCATATATTAGTTCAAGTTGTTCTAACGCTTCACTAAAGTTTTCATAAAGCGTGTTGTCAACTAATTGTTCTTTACTGTGACTATTGTTGTCAGTAGATTGTATTATAGCGTATATTTCTTTCATAGCATAAATTTAGTTAAACAAAACGAAACCAAAAAGCAAAACAAAAAAAGAAACTACCGTGCATTTTGAGAGTAATCGCTACCGCGCATGATGATAGTGAACGCCCCGCGAGGGTAGCACCCCGTGAAACAAACGTGAACGAAGTGAACACCATATAAAAAAATAAAGGGAACAACTAAATTAATAGAAGTTCCCCTTATTGTTAAACTAAATAGTAAATAAAGTAATTACTAGTCCTGCGTAGAACGCAAGTACAATACTAATAAATACAGCCCCATAAATATCATCTCGATTCATTACGCAGGTAATTCTTCAGATGTTTTAGGAGCAATTTTATCATTATAATAATTAGCGTCTACAAAATTAATTTGTCCGTTATCTCTTTTGTATTGTGCAAATGTAATTGATTTGCCTTTTGATAACTCTTGAAAGAAATTTGAGATAGTCATTTTGTTATTTATAATGATAGAATACAATGGTTTAGCTTTGACTAATGCAGTACCTGAAGATGCAGACTCGTTGATTTCGTTCACAAAGTCTTGAGAAGTCATGTTTCTAAATAACATTGTGTAATATGTAAGTCTGTTGTCATTCTGTTTTTCTGCTTTGATGTTGATTGCGAAGCAATCTAACTCAACGTCTTGCCATTCATTGTTGATTTTACGTCTTTGAATAAGTGTAATATCCTCTGCCGTAAATGGTTTAGCTGCTTCGCCACCTTTCATTACATATTTGAAAGAAGGTTGAACAGATAACAATGTGCCCTTTTTGACACCTGGTGATTTATCTAAGTAATTGATTGATAATTCATCTGTAACATTAGATAAAGATTTAGTAAGATTTTTTAGTGTTTCCACGATAATATAATTTAATTTAGATATATACTTTCTAATACTGAGGTGATATATCGTTTACCTTTTGATGATTTGATTGGGGGCTCTGCACATATGCTGGGTCTGTATCAAAGTACGAACACCAAAACCGTGAGAATGTAAGTATAGCACTACCCCCGACAACCAAAGTCACAACAAGCCAAAACAAAAAAACAATAATAGTACTGCGTATATGCATGATAGTGAACAAAGAAAAAGGGCACACTATATGTACCCTTTAGTATATTACGCATGTCCGTCTGTCATAAATTGTTCGTAAGCGTCTGCTAATTGGTCGTAAGCTTCTGTTAATTTTTCTTTAAGTTTACGATTTTCATCTTCAAGTTTTTGATTTTCTTTTATTAGTTTACTATTTCTATCAGTAAGTTCGTGACATTTTTTAAGTAATCTTTCTTTATGATATTCATTGTTTGCAAGAAAATCTTTGAAGTCATCAGAATCTTGAAACGCATGATATAATTCTTTGATTTGATAAACTAAGTAAACAATAGTACCAACGCAAAGTAAACCTGTAATAATCTGTAATAAATCCATTGTAATATAATTTTAGTTAAACAATATAGCAAAACAAAAAAAAGTATAACTATAACAGACAAGCATTGTAGCTTAAATACTGGCAACCCAGCGAAACACTCTATTATAGTTATACAATATGTAACAACAAAAAAAAGAGGACCGAAGTCCTCTCTAAAATAATAAATGCCGTTTTCCTTATCCACGATGGCTTTCGTGCAACAGTTGTTCGCAGGGCTACTGTTAGAATCCCATAATATAACAATAGAACAAAACAAAAAAAATACACATGATAGTGATACAACACGAAACATACAAATAGTATACCTGTTGAAAATAACATAACAATACCACTTGACAATGTCAAATATTTTTTGTAACTTTGGTGGGTAAGTGGTAAGTAGTACAGACATACCACACAAATCATCTAAATAGTTACACTCGTAACAATACAATATAACACAACCAAAATACAGATACCACAATAACGTAGTGAAATAGTGTATCACACACTTGTACGTACACAAATATTTATAACAATAGTACTACAACCTGTGTCCATCAAAGATTGTGAGCGTAGCGAACACAATAATTTTGTGCAGACACAGTTGTAAGGGAGAGCTTGCGGTTACAGAAGCAAGCGAGCGGCTGGTAGCACAAAATATCTGTAGGATATTTGGGTTACAAACTACAAGGGGGGTGTTTATAAAACAGCTACCCGTAGGGGTATGTACGTAATAACGTTCATTCACTTGAAAAAATAAAAAATTTTTTTTTGTAGCTTTGCTGTATGAATAAAAGTTTCTATTTTAGAAAAAGTTCTACGCTTACAGCTGATGACGATAATGACAATTCGTTAATACTTCCTGTAGATAGAGTTCATTCAATAACAAGCACAACCAATTTTGTTATATTTTACTTCAAACATTTAATAGATTTTCCAGAAGAGTTTAATGTTAATTCTAATAATGTTGTATTATATGTATCTAGTGGAACAGGCAAGACGATTATGGAGTCTATAGTTAGAGAGGTAAACACTGGGGAAGAGTCTATTGTAACTGTCTTTGATGCTGTTACTGGAGATAAGGTAGATAATAATATAAGTTCGGTTTTACAAATTAATATAGACGAAGGATGAATTATTTATTTTTTGGTCTTGATTCTAGTAACAATACTGCAATGTATTTAGAAAGCGCTTTTTTAGGTGGCTTTCCCACAAGTGATACTAATTTAAGATTATTTTTTAAAGGCATAGTAGGAACTGATAGACCTGGAACAAATGCAGCTATAATTAATTTAACTATAGGAGCTAATAAACATAAAGAAGTTTTAAGTTCAATATATGATGCATTGTTAACATCGGAAAATGCTATGATTGTAGTAGCTGATGACGCAAATAGTATATATTTAGATTCTAATATAACTGCTGTAGCTAACACATCATCATCAAGCTTTGATTATTCCATAGGGCATAATGGTCACAATTCTCTTATAAAAATACTTCCTAGAGATTTTGTAGCTGCTGACAATGCGTTTCCTTTAATGACAAATGATGCTAGTATAGGTAGTAATGAGTTGTTTTTATTTACTAATGGGGCAAATGATATGTATGCCTCTGTGGCTATACCAAGTGGCTTTAAAGCAACACAAGTTTCTGTATATGGTAGCGATACTGGTCAAAATTTTTATGTGTATTCAGCAAGTGTGTTAAGTAAAACTATTGCTGATATAGGAACGGGTGCTACAGCTATAGAGAGTACAGTTACTTTAGCAACTCCATTAGTAACTAACGATGATAACTATATGATAATAAGGGTAACATCAGACGGAAGTAGTGATGAAATACACGGAGCTCGTGTAACAATAACAAGAAACTTAACATAATGAGTGTATTACAAAAATTTTTTAAACGCTTGCGCGTTTGGTTTAAGAACCACATTATAGACGAGGCGCCCGACGATATAAACTTGTAAAAAATATTTTGTATATTTGAGTTTCTTTTCTTAATTAAGTGTTTTCATGACTTGGGAGGTCTTCTATGGCCTCCTTTTTTTTTATTATATTTGTACCATGGAAAAGTATGCATTATTTATAAATAGCAATACAGATTATTTATTATTACCAATAAAACAGTTTATAGGAGCAAAGTATTCTTCAGCTACTGTTTTAGATTTGTATTTTGAGAAAGCCCCGCTGTCGTATAAAATACCTTTAACTATTACAAGTAAAAAAGGTGAAGAAGTTGTTAGGGCTATAATAGAAACGTTTCACGGTTCAATAGAAAGAATAATTACTTTTTCTGATACAGATAGTTTATATCCATCAGAAGATATAACTGCTGTTGGCACTTTTACTAAAATAGTTGTAAAATAATATGGAAAATTACGATAACGCAATATTTTGTTATTATAAAGATATAATAACTATATCAAATGTTTCTATAGTTTCTACTACAGACACGCAAATAAATAGCACAATAAATGTAAAAGAACCTACTTACAAAGACTGGACAACATATAATTTAAAAATAGGAGATAGTGTTTATTATGCAAGAAAATCTAAAGACTCTTTAGGTAGACTAAAATCAAAACGTGAAAAAGTTAAAATAGGAACCATAACATCTGCTGTAAGTTCTACAAGAATTACACTAGAATCTTCTGTTTCTGCCCAAGTGCTAGAAGATTTTAAAGACCCATCTATAAGTAGTGTATATGTAAATAGAAACCCAAAAGATATAACAGAAAAACAATATTACTCGTATCCAATTAGAAATTGTGTAGGAATGGTGGGTTATGATGACGATACATTATCAATTTTTTTTAACAGAGGAGGTAGGCTAATAGATGAAGTTAGGATTAATATAGCCCCTGGATATCATACTTTTGCTATGAGAGCTATAAACAAAGCATTTAAGCATTCTAATGGTAAAGATATAGAATTTGACAAGCACATGGCTTTAGTAGAAAGTAAATATGTATTTGGGGTAGACAAAGTAATAAGCACTGTGCCTATAAATAGAAATTAGCATGTTATTAAAATTTCATATCTTTGAACAATGTTAGAGCGTAAAACTCCTATAGGGTCTATATACAAAACCTTAAAAGGAAAACTATACCATAACACGTTTTTTAAAGAGTTTGATGTTTTGGTTGAAAAAGAACAAAAAATAGTTATGGACTTAGTTAACCTAGGGTATATAATAACTAATAAAGAGATATCTTATGTAGGAGGGGGAGTTTATAACGGAGTAGACACTTATCTTAACTATGATACAGGTCAGTATGAAGTAGATAGGTATACTTATGTAGAGCATGGGGTTTGGAAATTAAAATTTAAAATAAAAAAAAATAAATAATGGCAACACTAAAAGTCACTCACACAGAAGATATTGTTTTAGAGGGTAGACAACAAGGTACTACTAGAACAATAAGTTTTAATAATATTACAGATGTTTTTTCAAGAGTATTTTCTTTTAAACAAGGAACTTTAACAAGTTTATATACTACACATGCAGACACTATAAGCGGTTCTATATTTGATGATGGAAGTGTTAAATATGTAAGAATAACTAATTTAGGACTAGAACCAATAGCTTTAAATATTTTAACAGAAACAGCAGGTACTTCTTCTGGAAACTTGTCTTATGCTTACGAAATACAACCAAATGAATCTTATTATTTATATTCTCATACTGTAGTAGCTCTTGCTGATACTACTGACGCTATAAGCACCTCTGAATTAGGGGCATCATTAGTAGATATAGATGAGGTTAAAGCTTATTGTCATAGGGGTATAGGTAAAGTAGAGGTTATGGTTGCAAGTACTGACGCTAAATAATATAAAATATGCCTACATTAACAACAACAATATTAGAAACCTTATCAATAGAAGGTCAAAGATACGATTCACAAAGAATTAAATCAGTAGAAAATATAACACAAGTTTTAAAAACTGTAGTTACTGTAAATGAAACTGAGTCTGTTTTATTAACATTTGCAAATGATGCTGTAGGAGTTGGTACAGTAGACAGGTCTAGTGTTGCTTATTTAAGAATAACAAACCTAGATGAAACAGACTATGTTACTTTAGCTTTTAAAGACGGAACTGCTTCTGTTTATGCCGTAAGAGTTGATGCTGGTTCAAGTTTTATAGTTCCTATTTCAAATACTACTAATGAAAATCCTTTAATGTTTGCTACAGATGACAATGCAAACGTAGGTACTATGGTAGAAATAGATACTATAACAGCTGATTCTTCTTCTGGAAGTATAGAGATGGAGGTGATGATGGCATTAAATGCTACAACATAATAGTATGTATTTATTAAATATTGACAAGCGGGGGCAAGCAATAGAAACAGACGATAGTTTGTATGCAATAGAAGAGTTTAGACAGGTAGTAGAAGAACATGGTTTAAAAGGAGTGTTGTGGGTAGCGTTAGTTTGTGACTACGATTCCCCATATAGACATTTTGTAGAAAGAGAAAGAGTAAAATCAGTTAGTAAAGCTGTGTTTGACAAGTTTGAGTGGAAAGGTAGTAAGTCTCAATCAATAGCAAATGCTATTTTAAAGTATAGAGAGTTACAATTTGACCCGTTAGATGCACAATTAATAGCATTTAACGAAAAAATAGATGAGTATACAAGACTTATGCGTACTGTTACAATAACAGAAGATAATGCAGAAAGCATGCAAAAAATAATGATAGGCATAGAAAAAGTCTTAAATACTAGACAAAAGTTATTGGATGCTATAGAAAGAAGAGGAGAAAGAAAAAAAATAAAAGGGGCTGCAAAGATGAGTTATCTAGAACAGCAAATGAACATAAAATCTAAAATATGAAAGAAACGTTTAAGGTTAATGGTTTAAAGTTTGTAAGAGATGGTAATTCTTTTATAGAAGAAGAAAAATTAAAAGCATATCAAGAAAGATTAAAAACTGCTTTTAAAGTAGGAGGCAAACTAAGTGGTTTGCAAAATTATAATAAAGTAATAGCAAAGCGAGGACAAAAAGACTAATGTCTAAAAATATAAAAAAATACGCCCCTGTTGTTTATAAGGGGATACCTGATTTGGACCCAGAGTCTGTGTCTTACCAAGAATATTGGGAAGAACAGATACACAGATGTATGCATGGTTACAAACCAAAAGGAATGGACAAAATATCAGGAAAACATTATTACTATTTAAATTTTTATAGAATTTTAGGTAATAGTGGCGAGGACATGGGAAATAGAAAGACTTTGATTGCTCCATGGTACAGAGATTTAGATAAAATGTACTTTGATATGTTTGAGCAATGTAAAGACGAACAAAAAGGAATGATTGTAATAAAAGCCAGAGATAAAGGTTTTAGTTATATGAATTCTGCACTATGTGCTCATGAATATACATTCTACCCTTATAATGAGGTAGGAATAGCTGCAGGACTACAAGTTACTGCAGATTCGTTCTTTGATAAAGTAAAAAAAGGTTTAAATGCACAGCATAACAACTTTAAACATTCTGTTTTAAAAGATACTTCTGATGTTGTAAAAAGTGGATATAAACAAAAAACAAAAGATGGTAAGTGGACTATAGAAGGTTATCAATCTGCTATACATTGTAGGACAATGTCTAACCCTGAAGTATTTAAGGGTGAGCGTTTAAGTGTAATGATATTTGAAGAGGCAGGTGAGTTCAAAGAACTTCTTAATGCCTACATGTCATCTAAAGCTTGTTTTATGGATGGTAATGTACAGTTTGGTGTACCTGTTATTGGTGGTACTGGGGGTGATATAGAAACATCATCTAAAGATTTTATGGAGATGTATTACAATGCAGATTCATTTAATTTAATTCCTATGTTTATACCAGCTTCTGTTTGTTATTATGGGTTTTTTGATACTAAAACTGGCGAAAGTGATGAGAAAGGAGCTAGAAAAGAGCTAGTAGAAGAAAGAAAAAAATTAGAAGGTAGAGATAATAGTAAAGCTTACAACTTACATATACAAAACTACCCGTTAACTGTAGAAGAAGCTTTCTTAAAAACTAAAGGTAGTAGGTTTGATTTGTCTTTAATAAATGCTCAAAGAGGTAGAATAATGAGTCATACTAAGTTAGACAATCAAATACAAAGAGGTAGATTAGAATGGGTGTTTGACGAAGAAGATGGGTTTACTGAAGATGTAGAATGGATAGCAGACCCAAATGGTCCATATAAAATACTTGACCACCCAGTAGAAGAATATGATGGTTTAGATATAGGTGGTATAGATTCATATGACCAAGATACTGCAGAATCTACAGCTTCTATGGGAAGTGCTATTATATATAGAAGATTTGTATCAACAGAGATGCCTAGTGATTATGTTGTAGCTGATTATACAGAAAGACCAAAAACTGCTGAAGAATTTTGGGACGGATGTCTAAAATTAGCCGTATATTACAATGCAAAAATGCTCATAGAGTATACAAGAATTGGTATTATAGATTATTTTAAGAGAAAAAATGCTCTTAAGTATATGAAAGAAAAACCAAAAACTGCACACGCGCCTGGAACCTTAACTAGAAATAGATATGGTTTACAAATGAACAAACAAACAAAGGCCGTTATGGAGCAGTACATGGACGATTATATTAAAACTAATGTTGACGATATATGGTTCATTGACTTGTTAAACGAGCTTGCTGATTACGGAACAAGAAACACGGATAGGGCTATTGCCTTTGGGTTGTGTTTAATACACAATATAGATATATTCCGTATTCAGGCTAGAGAAAAGGAACAAAAAGATAAAAAACTTGGATTTGTCTACTACAAAAGGGAAGGTGGTAGAATAGTCCCATTTAAAGATTAGAATATGCCGTATACTAATTTTCCTAGGCAATTGCTTAGCGACAAAGAAAAAACAAAAGAATGGTGTGAGCAAAATTTGGATGCTATGGCTCCTTATGTCGCACAATACAATAACAATCTATATATAAACGATAGATATAAAGATATTCGTAATTATCAAGCCTATCATGGGCATTTTGACCCAAAAGATTACGAGCATATTACTGACCAATATGGTACGCCTTTTCCTGCGCGTATGACAAACTACAATATTATTGCTCCTAAAATTGATTTATTAACTAGTGAAGAATTAAGAAGACCACTAGAAACTAAAATTAGTTCTATAAACAGAGATGCTGTACAAAGAAAAGAAGATATGAAAGTATCTCTTATTATGGAAGAATTATTAGCTGACGTCAAAAAAGAAATAAATGACGTTATGGGAATGGACATAACACAAGACAATGTAGACTTTGAAATACCAGATGATATAGAAGCTTACATGAGATATACTTATAAAGAAGCTATAGAAGTGGTAGCTGAAGATGGTATTGAATATTTAAAAGAAAGATATAGATGGAAAGACTTATTTAAAAATGGTTTTAGAGATTTATTAGTATTAGGTAAAGTATTTTATAAAATATCAGTTAGAAATGGAGACCCATATGTAAGAAGAGTAGACCCTAGAAATATAGCTTTTGATTCTTCAATAGAAAGTGATTACCTAGATGAATCACAATGGGTGGTAGAACAAAGATGGCTAAGTGTTAATGAAATACTAGACGAGTATGGGCAAGAACTAACTAAAGAAGATGTAATGGAGTTAGAAAACATGAGGCATATATCTTCTGGTACTGAACTTGCTCATTATAATACAAGTATAGAATGGATAAACTATGATTCTGCAACAGGTGTAAGAATTAGACTTATACATGGAGAATGGAAGTCTATAAGACAATTAAAATTTAAAGTATCTCCAAATAAATATGACCCTAATAATCCATTTAGAAAATCAGTAGGTGATAACTACAAACCTAGAAAAGGAGAAGAAATAGAAACAAAATTTGTTGACGATATTTGGGAAGGAACAAAAATAGGTGGTAGAATTGTAGTAAACTGCAGAAGAAGACCTAATCAAGTAAGGTCTGTAGATGATGCAGGTAAAACACCTTTATCTTATGTAGGTTGTACACACAATATGTCTGCTGGTAGAGTTACTAGTTTAGTAGATGTTCTTAAACATATACAAATGTTATATAACGTAGTTATGTACCATATAGAGTTAACGCTATCTAGGGCAGGTGGTAAGGCAGTAGTATATGATGTTTCACAAATGCCTTCTAATATAGGTATGGACATGCAAACTGTATTATATCATATAAAAAATGACGGTATTATTCCTATAAACTCTAGAGATGAAGGTGCTGATACAGCAAGATTTAATCAATTCCAACAAATAGACTTTACATTATCTAATTCTGTACAACAACTTATTAATCTTAAGTTAATGTTAGAACAAACGGCAGGTCAAGTATGTGGTATAACACCGCAAAGAGAGGGTGCTGTGTCACAATACGAAGCTGTAGGTAATGTACAAAGAACTGTTATACAATCTAATTTAGTTACAGAAAACTGGTTTTTCCAACACACAGAAGTTAAAAAACGTGTAGTAGAAAGAGTATGTAACTTAATGAAGGTTTGTTGGGCTGATGGTAAAAAAGCAGGATTTATATTAGGTGACGGTGCATTTAAAACTTTAAGTGTATTTCCTGATATTGCTCTTAATGACTATGGTATATATGTAAATGAAGGAGCTAAAGATGATGCTATAAAACAAGCTATTACACAATTATCGCAATCTGCATTACAAAGTGGTAACATACAACTATTAGATGTTATTAAAGTTTTAAAAGCAGATAGTCTTACTGAAGCTGAACACGTTTTAGAAAATGCTCTAAAAGAAATGCAACAACAAACACAAGCTGCACAACAGCAACAACAACAACTTATGCAAGCACAAGCTGAACAAGCTGAAGCACAAAGACAGCATGAGATTAACTTAAAAAACATAGATGCAGAAGCTAAAATTAATGTAGCTAAAGAAAATTCTAAATCAAGAGTAGATGTTGCTAATATACAAGCTGATGTAGAAGCTGATATGAATGCAGATAAGCTAAAAACATCTTTGCAAAAAGATTCTGTACAAGCTGAATATGGACAGATTATGCAAGATAAAAAAGGCGAACAAGAGGATAAGAAAATGAGGCAACAAAGAGAAGAAAATGATAAAGAAAGAAAATTAAAAGAAAATGAGGCTATGCAAAAAAGAATACAAGAAAGAGCCAAAATTGATAAAAAATAATTAACTATCTTTGTACAAAGCAAAGAGCAAAAACTAATATTATGAGCACAGAACAAAAATCAGGTGAAGACCTAATAGAAAAAGTTGAACAGGAAGCTGTTGAACAAACTAACACATTTGACCCAAAAGCATTTTCAGAAGAAAGTGCAGAGTCAGAAACTAAAGAGGAGGTAGTAGAGTCTAAAGAACAAGCTACTGAAGAATCAGATGGTGATGAATTTGAATGGGGTAGTGTAGAAAACAAAGTAGAGGAACAACCAAAAGAAGAAGACTGGGACCCTCAACCTAAAGTAGAAGCAAAAGAAGATGTAAAAGAGGTTGTATATGATTGGGAAGCTTTAGGTAAAGAGCTTGGTGTAAATGCTAAAAACGAACAAGAATTTAGAAATGCAGTAAAAAATGCAGTTAAAAAATCTGTTCCTGTTAATGACGCTATACAAAACATGGAAAGTTTTTTAAAGATGTCAGATAAAAATTTAGTAAAAGCAGATTTAGAAGCATCAGGTTTAGAAAAAGCAGAAGTAGATGATACTGTTGATAGATTAGTAGATTCAGGTCTATTGAAAAGAGAAGCAGTAATGATTAGAAAAAATTTACAAAATTATATTTCTAATGAAAGAGATAAAATTGCAAAAACTCAAATGGCTCAAAAGCAAGAGGAAGAGCAATTAACATTACAAACAAGAAAATCTTTACAAAAGTACATTAAGGAAAAAGAAGATTTTTTTGGAGGAAAAGTGAAAACAAGTGATAAGAAAGAACTTTATAACTACATAACGTCTGGAGGTTTTGCCGAAGAGGTTTATAGCAACGTTGCCAATGTCGCCGATGCTGCCTTTTTGTGGAAATACAAGGACAAAATTTTTAAGATGTTACGTGGTCAAGGAATGGAATCAGGCAAAGCCTCTGTAATCAATAAGATTACGAATCCAAACCTAGGGAGACGAAGTCGACATACGGATGTTAAACCAAAATCTGGTTTTGACCCTGTCGAGTTCCTGAAGTAATGAATAAAAAGGCGAAGCTATTTTATTTGTTGCAAAATTAATTTTTTGTATAACAATTAAAACTTTAAAAAAATGGCAAAAGTTTATTCGGGTACGTATGGAAAGGACACAACTGATGAATCGGCGTTAGTGACCAACTTACTAAAATACCCAGAGATAGGTAAAAAACTTATCCAACAATATCCACGATTCTCTTTAACATATTTGTTAGAAGCTGCAGGTAGAAATGCTGCAGAAAAAATTATTGGCGATTATTCATTTGAATGGAAAATGATGGGCCGATACAGAAAGCCAGCTATCTGTGATTCAGCTGAAACATTATCTGCAGCTGCAGGTGCATTAGAAACATTTGTTATTGACCATGACCCATCTAGTGGAATACACGGTGATAATTTAAATGTTAATGATGTAGTAAGATTTTCTGATGGAACTACTGCAATAGTAACAAATGTTCCTACAGTAACATCTTCTGATGCTACTAATACTATTACCGTAAGAGCTATTGACGCTTTATCTGTTTCTTTAGCAGTAGGTGATGTAATTGGTGTTATTGGTAATGCATTTAATCAAGGTTCATTAGCGTCTGAGGTAGGACAAAACTATGCTTACCCAGATACATACAAGAACTGGTTAACTTTATCTCGTAAGAAAACTAAAATTATGGGAACTGATTTAACTGACGTTACTTGGATTGAATCTAACGGACACAGATTATGGTACTTTACTAAAGAGCAACAAATGACTGACCAGTTTATGTATGAACTAGAATGTCAAAGATGGTACGGTAAAAAATCTATTGGAACAGCAGCTAACGCAGCTGACTTCCCTGGAGACTCTGGTATTGCTGGAGCTAACAGTGCATTTACTGCAGGATTACCAATGATGGGTGACGGTCTATTAGCACAAATTGATTCTTCTAACCAAGCTACTTATACAGCTGGTGCATTAACAGAAGAAGATATTGTTAACTTTATCGGAACTTTATCTAAAAATGCTCTTAACGCAGAAGGTAATGTATTTACTGTATTTACAGGAACACAAGGAAGAATTGACTTCCACAGAGCTATGAAAGACTTATTAGTTACTTTAGGTTCTGGAACACCTGTATTTGCTGGTAAAGGCGGTGGTGATGTTGCACTAGGTGCTAACTTTAGCGAGTACAACGTATTAGGAAACAAAATGATTCTTGCATACTGTCCAGTATTTGATGACCCTAACTTACATAATTCTATTTCTTCTACTTTTGATTCTTCTAACGAATCAGGTAAGATGGTATTTGTAGACATGGGAATGCAGAATGGTGTTTCTAATGTTGAGTTAATTGCTAAAGGTGCTGAAGGTTTTAACAGAAGTTTTGTT